>OLOS01000427.1_pt1 | contig 45873 bp, 36 predicted proteins | sample 1672631 | NCBI WGS metagenome assembly OLOS01 (sample SAMEA3136707, study PRJEB25190) | human gut metagenome | biome: human gut; feature: human-associated habitat; material: faeces | place: Austria | collected 2013 | reverse complement strand
AGTAACTAAGTGGCTTTCAGACACTTTCACGGCTGTGCCGTGAATAATCTAGGTTAATTATGTAGCTACTGTGTGCAAAAGCAAGTTCATAATACTTAGCTACTAATGCCTCCAGTTTATCATCTACCAATATCTTCCCCTCGAATTTTGCTGCTTCACAATCTGAGCACACCGTAATTTTACTTCCTCTTTTTGCATTTTCTGCATACAAAACATCCTGAATATTAACCCGAATTACATTATTTCTATAATGCCCAACGATATATTCTTCTTTGGACTTTTTTTCTACCTCTGTCAGAATTTCTTTCATTTCACATACAAATTGCCTATCTGAATATGATTTCAACAAATATCTATAAGGAGTTACCTTAAATGATTTGACTGTTGGAGCACGCACTCCTGAACAGAATACCAACACAGTGTCTTTGAATTTTTCACGAAATTTTCTTGCCGTTTCATCTCCATCAATACCGCCTAATTCCATATCTAAAATAAGCAAATCTAAATGCATGTTAGTATCCAAACTATTAACTAATTCCTCCCCTGAATAAAACTCATAAATTTTAAATTGATATTGATTAGTACCCTTAGCTTGACTAAGAATTTTTCTAATATATGAGATAAACACCTTATCATCATCACAAATAGCCACATGATACATAGGGTTTCACCCCTTCCCCTTTCTACTTTATTTAAGCAATAATTTTACCATATTTCCTATGTATTATCAATATTTTTTATTTTTTGCTTTACTATCTCCATTAATAACATTATATTCTGTATTATATATACAAACATCATGCTAAATATAAATTCATCAGCATTACCCAATGTAATTATCAACATTATAATTAAATGCAGTGTAAATATTAATTTTATTCTTCTTCTATAAATTTGTTTTTCCTCATGACTAATTTTTTTCATTTCTGTTTCTACTGGTGCCATTAAAAAAATGCATATCATATTCAGAAAGAATATTAACAACATCACTCTAATTGATAGATGGCTCAATAGATTCTCTAAACCATACACTTGCAATAACAATATCGCATTTGATATTACTGTGCATTTCCAAATTTTATCCGCATGCCATCCACCACAAAAGCTTCTTAACGGAATATACATACCCAAAAAAAACATTATTATTTTGATCTTCGAATAAACTATTCCTATTACCAAAGCAATAACTAAATTTAATGCAACTTCACACAGCAAAATATAACCATACCTATATATCTTCTCATCCTCATCTGTTATTATATGATTTTGTGATTGCTTATTTACTAATGCATCGACTATCATTTGAATCATATCCATCCATTTAGACCTTTCATTTTTGAATAATATGAGCCAAGGGACAAATGGACATACAATAATTTTTATGTCTATGGGACCCGCTAAACATGAGAAAGTAGCCATTTTTCGAAGAAAAATGCGCGGATTTCGAATGTTTTCATCGATTTTGGGAGTGCGAAGCACAGAAAAATCGACGTAAGGCTCATTTGTCGGGCAACTCATAATATAACATACTTTAACAATTTATCTCCCATTTCTGTGCTATTTCCTTATCTTAAAATCACTTTAACAAAGAATAGTTACTATTATCTATTTTGCAATGATCATATGTCAACTCCTTCATTGCATGATATTACACTAAAATGCGGTAGAATTGTTTTAATCTGTCATAACGCCATCCCTCTACATACTCCCTTAATTCTTAAAAGCTTGGCATATTCCAATAATCGTTTGTATTGATATTCATTACTACATATTCCAGTTATAACTTCTTCAATATTCCCCGATTCAAAACGTTTTATGTCACAAACACTGCGCTCTATGTCATAAATATAATAACAGCCAAATTCCGTTTTTTTCTTTTTCAGACCAATCTCAAAATTATTTTCAGAGAAATAATGTCTATTTACAGGAAAATTCAAATTTATCAGGCTTCGATCTGTTCTCTTCGTAGATACTGATAAGCATTCGGGTTCTGTCTCAATCGCTCCTTGATAATAAAGTGCACTATCCATACAAATAACAGCCTTTGGATCACTAAGACATACCTCTATACATTTATAATCTATCGGTTTCTCATACCCACTTCCGTTTATCCAGTAAAATCCATGGCATATTTTTTTCAGATATCCTTCTTCTGTCAGAACTGCTATCTGACGATTTGAAAATCCTTCTTCAAGTAATTCCTTTGTCCCAACGTAGCCTTTTATTTTTTTACACATTGCTTCTAATCTTATATATGTATTGTATCTCATGGTTCACTCTTTTTTTTATTGATTAAATCCATATCTTCTATTCGTTTATCTTCTGTCAGAATTGTCATTTAATAAATTCTGCTAATCATTTCTTTCGACAATTCTTTCGGAATCAAATTCTGTTTTATTGTGTCTGTCTAAATCGCATAATTAATCTTTGTCAGATTGCGTTTTATATTCCAACCATACTGTTTCATTTCGAGTTCTTCTAAACGTTCAAATTCCTGAATCAAATATGTTTTAAATTCAGGGCTTATCCACATTCCAAACTCAAATGCAATATCTTTGTAAGCATAAGTTCCGCCTCATATGATAATGCATTTTTCATTACACATATTATTGCATTTTCTCTTACGCATGTCAACATTTTTTTACGCGGGAAACTGTCCCTCACACACAGCACCCCCGAGGATATCAAGTCATTGCTACAAAAAAATGTGGATTTTTGCCATAAAAATGGTTTAAAACCGCATATTTCTGTATAGAGGATGTTATATTATTACCACAAGACGGGTAGAGAGGATGTTACGTCAGTGCCACAATTTTAGACGGCTTACCTTTCTGGGACTTATATTCATTCGTTCCGCCATTTGTTTCGCCGTTATAGAAGAGCCATTTTTCAAAATTTCCAATGCTTTTAACTCATCATCATTACCATTTTCATCGCCACTGGAAATGATATAAGTCTCTATCGCCATCTGGATAAGTATGTACCATTGCAAGAGTCGTATGAACCACATCGTCTGTACGGAGATAAGATGAATCAATCCCGACTTCCGTAATTGCTGTTCTTAGCTGTTCTCCAAAAAAGTCATTTCCGACTTTGCCGATAAATGCAGTTTTATGCCCCAACTTTACAAGCATTGCTAATACATTACACGGTCCACCACCCGGATTTGCCTCAAATAACGGGTTTCCCTGATCGCTTTTCCCATTTTCTGTAAAATCAATCAGTAATTCACCTAATTCGGTTACATCATAGCTTCTCATATTGTCTGATCTCCTTTAAATATATTCGTAACTGTTCTTCATCCAGTCCTCAACCAATATCCTCACGGCAACGAAGATAATTTAAGTATGCCTTGGCATACTTAATGCGAGGTGCGCATCATGCTTTGCATGACATACTCCTTCTGCGCACCTCATCTCCCTGCCCCCTCACTCATGAGGAGCTGGCACACTTTTCGCACCGAGCATGGTCTGCTTTGCTGTCATTCTCACTTTTCTCAGATCAGATCATATTTCACAACATCTATGTTTGCTGCTCCGTCAGCGAAAAACGAGATACCCTCTGCAGTCTGATTTGTATACATAGTAGCTGTAAGAACCTGTTCTCCATTATTTACAAATACTTCTACGTTAAATCTGTCTAGAATAATTCTAAATTTTAATTCTCCCATCCCCCAATTCACCTTACTTCTTCTCTGGTGAATAATTGCTCTTCTGGAGCCTGAAAACTTACGGTCAATCTTCAGCACTGACAGTCTGCCATTTTTCAGAAATAATTCCCTTGGAACTATCCCGCACACACAGCACCCCATACCCCATCTGCGGATTTGGCCACTGTTCAAATCCCGGGATCTGTCTGGCACCCCGGCGCAGATAGGCTTTCACTTTCTCTCCATAGAGGAATGGATCATTTCCATCGATGATCCCCCACTGCATCAGCATGGCCGCCGCACCCGTCACAAAAGGCACAGCAAAGGATGTTCCTGTCATGGGACGGTAGCCGCCGCCGGGCGCTGTTGTCATAATATCCACGCCAGGCGCTGCCAGATCCGGCTTTACAAAATGATTTCCCCTGGTATACCCCCGCCCGGAAAAAGGAGCATAGATCATCAGCCGGGAATCATATGCGCCTACCGAGATCAGCTTTGTGGCGGACGATGGAATCGTAAGTGTAACATCCGGTGAGGGTCTGTAGAAACGTGTTCCGATATTTACGGCACCTTCCGACGGCAGCCACATATGATATCGTCCGTCTACGATTCGTCCAGGTACCAGACGCACACGCCACACACCACTGTCTACGAAATCACGGACTGGCAGAAAGTCAAGAAAAATCTCCTGGGAAGCACTGTAAGGGCTCGGTTTCCCATAGAACATCAGCAGCTCTGTATCACCCATCCGGTAACGCTGCGGCCCCAGAGTTTCCCGCAGCGGGCCAATGCTCTCCCCGGAGGGATGAAACAGAAAAAGATCCATCTCATCTACATAGGACTTCCACAGCTGGATGTTAAAGGAAGCCTCCCCCGGTGCAATTCCCACCTCCACCTCCTGCATCTTTCCCGTTTCCAGAAGTCCCGAGGTATGGCCCGCTGCACTTCCCTCATTTCCCGTTCCTGCCAGAATCGTAGTCTTCCAGATATTAGACATGTCATTCAGATAGGTTTCCAGAAGACTTGTTCCGTCGTGCCCTCCGTATACCGTGCCAAAGCTTAAGTTAATGGCGATGGGTTTTCCAAATTCGATGGCTTTCTTGATCACATAGTCTACTGCCTGCATCAGCTCGGTCGTCCTTGGAAAGGAGCCCGGGCGCGGCAGCCCCAGCTTTACCACCAGCAGATCACTGCGGGATGCCATCCCCCGGTACCGCCCGCCGGATGCGCGACCGTTTCCCGCAGCAATACCAAGCACTCCCGTGCCGTGACCGGTGAGATCTCTGGAAGGCACAATGCGGTATCTCTCCTGTGCCGAAGGTGCCGCCAGTGCTTCATTGATCTGCTCTCTCGTAAACTCTGCCCCGATCCGGTATCCTTCCGGCGGTGTCCCTGCTGCTGTCTGATCCCAAAGCGCCAGGATCCTTGTGGTCCCATCCTCATTTCGAAAGTCGGGATGAGCATAGTCCACACCGGAGTCCAGCACCGCTACAATGATTCCCTGTCCGAACAGATCATACTGTGCTGTCTGCAGGGCACTGACACAGGAGACCGCTTTTCCCTGATTTACAGAGAAATACAGTCTCTTCGGTTTTTCAATGTATTCAATCTCTACCTGTGAAGACAGTTCATCGATCCGTGATTCCGGCAGATTGATGATCGCATATTCATTTGACAGCTCTGTGATCCGGACCTCTTCATCCTCCAGACGCTGAATGTTACCTGTATATTTTACAATGATATCCCATCTTTGATCTGCCTCATCATATCCCACCATCAGCACCGGAGATTTTTCTCTTTCTTCGGGGGTTGCATCCAGCGCAAGGTTTAAAAGATTTTCAATTTTCTGGTCGGTTGCCATAAGCTCTCCCACCTATCCGTCTTTCTATTAACATATGTGCAGGCAACAAAAAAGAAGCCTCCCGGATTACTCCGAAAAGCCTCTATATGACAAGTTGATGATTCAGTATATATGATGCCAGGGTCAAAAGGTCATGATTTTCATGCTTGCATGAAAAATCATGACTTTGGGACCCGCTAAACATGAGAAAGTAGCCATTTTTCGAAGAAAAATGAGCGGATTTCGAATGTTTTTCGGATTTTGGGAGCGCGGGAGCGCGGAAAAATCCGAAGGCATCATGGGGTCAAATGCTTTTGACCCCAACATCGTATATATTCCAGTATACTCTCCGAGAAAATCCTGTCCCGTCCCATATACAGAACCGTCTCTCCCGGAGTACACCTTCCTCTTAACCCCTCCGGCGCAAGCCCGATATCCGCCTGCGCAAGCATGGGAAGATCAAATTCACTGTCACCTGCCGCGATTACCCCGTCCGCAGCTATCTTCTTCCGGAAACGCCTGACAGCTGTCCCTTTATTCAGCCGTACCGGAACGACATAGACCTTTGTTCCATTGGAAAATACATCTACCAGTCCGGTATTCAACCCTTGACGCAATATCGCCACAGATTCCATCGGCTGTTCAGTTTTTGTAAAGAGAAACAGCCCTCTGATATTACGAACCTCAAAGCTTCGCCGCGGATCCTTCTCCAGAATCCTCTCCGCTCTCGCAAGCTCATCCCGGCTTTCTCTGATCTGCACCAGGGACTCCAGATACCAGGTCTCATCCTCCTGACCATCCACCAGCAAAACCCCTCCATTGCAGGTAAGTGCATACCGGACCGGTCCGATCCCCAGATCGATCCGGCGGTACTGCTCCGTTGTCCGCGTCGTAGTAGGAACAAACAGAACCCTGTCCTGCACCTGTCGGAGCAGTTCATGGGTTCTGTCTGTCACATAGGAGATTTCTCTTCCCTGGTAGATTTCCACGCATCTTTTTTCATTTCCGATGTCATGCTTATAAGAATAGATCATGGTATTGTCCAGGTCCGAGTGAAATACCATCATCCCTTTTTATTCACAAACAGCTTGCGGACCAGATCTACCGGAATCATCGTCACTGCCAGCAGAATAACTGCCACCCAGCCCTTTATTCCAAACGGTACACAGCTGAACATATTTCCGATCCACTGGAAGGGTGCCAGAGGAATAACAGCTGCATTTACGATCAGGAACTGTACCGCGATGATGGCGAAGAACACCTTCAGGAAACCTGTATTTTCATTCAGGCCTTTAAAGATTCCGAATCCGTCATCACGCACATTGAATCCGTTAAACAGTGCACTTACGATAAACAGTACAAAATATCCTGTCAGATGCTGTTTATCTGTCTCAAACAGCCCCCGGAAGAACGGAACCTTCAGATAAACGAAGCTGACAGCGGTAAGCCATGCACCCATCGTAATGATCTGGGCCATCATAGAACGGCTGACAATGCTCTCGTCTCTTCTCCTCGGCTTCTCACTCATATATTTCTTCAGTGCCGGCTCATTACCGAGCATGATGGCACCAAGACCGTCCATGACCAGGTTGACAAAGAGCAGATGCGTTACCTTCAGAGGCTCCTCCACGCCAAAGAATGGAGCAATGGCACTTACCACAACAGCCGCCACATTGATAACCAGCTGGAATTTACAGAATTTCAGGATATTATGGTAAATCGTTCTTCCATACCAGATGGCATCTTTGATGGATTTGAAGTTGTCATCCAGGATAACGATCTTTCCGGCTTCCTTGGCAGCCTCTGTACCGCTTCCCATGGCAAAGCCCACGTCTGCGCGCTTCAGCGCCGGTGAATCGTTGACACCGTCACCTGTCATACCTACGACCAGATTCATCTCCTGACAGAGTCTTACCATTCTGGACTTATCCGTAGGCAGCGCACGTGCGATGACACGGATATGAGGAATGATCGCCTTTACTTCCTCATCCGACATCTCATTTAACTGAGCAGAAGAAAGCGCCCGGTCACTCTTATCCTTCAGAAGTCCTGCATCTTTGGCAATGGCAACAGCCGTCTCCAGACGGTCTCCGGTGATCATGACTACCTGGATTCCGGCGTTCTGAACCTGAATAATAGCTTCTCTTGCCTCTGCTCGTACATCATCACGAATACCCACAAGACCGATAATGACCACATCATCGTTGATGGCATTTTCCACCATCGGTTTCTGGGAATATCCGAATGCCAGTACACGCATGGCCTTAGATGCCAGCTCATCGATCTTCCGGTTCAGGACATCCTGATCGATCTTCTCTACTCTGCCGCTCTCATCCAGATAATATTTCGCTGCAGCCAGAAGCTTCTCCGGCGCACCCTTATAAAACGTCTTTCCAAGACTTTCGATCCTCGCCTGGCTGAATTTGTTTGCCGAGTTAAATCCCTGGCTTTCTGTCACAGCACAGTCCTGATTGGACTGCAATGCCAGGAAGGTCTGCTCTCCGATAAATTTCATGAGTGCCTGATCTGTGGCATTTCCTCCGATCACTCTGTGAGAGGAGTCAAACATGGACTGGGTATTCTTTCCGATGGCAAGATCCACCAGACCTTTTACCTGACTGTGCTTGCTCAGTTCAGAAATCTCAATAGAATTTCCATCTGCCGTAAAGAAGTCGACCACTTCCAGCATACCCTTGGTGATCGTACCTGTCTTATCACTGAACAAGATGTTCAGGGAACCGGCGGTCTCAATACCCTCTGCTTTTCTGACCAGTACGTTGTGATCCAGCATCTTGCTGGTATTCTGCATCAGAACGAGGGAGATCATCAGCGGCAGTCCCTCAGGAACCGCACAGACGATAATAACGACTGCCAGTGATACGGCTTCTACGATCTTTGTGATAACCTCCTGGACACCCAGTGCAAAGAATTCCGCCGGGCCGCCTGCCGTAATGATAAAATATGCAAAATACAGGACAGCGATCACGATCGCACCGATATAACCAAAAGTAGAGATCTGCTTTGCCAGCTTCGCAAGCTTCACCTTCAGCGGAGAATCCGGCTCGTCCTCCTGCATCTCCTCTGCCATCTTACCCATCATGGTCTTCAGACCGACTCTTCTTACATCCAGGACACCCTCGCCGTCAAATACGACCGCACCTCTGAAAAGAGAGTGGGCATCCACAAAGGTGTCTCCCGTCATATCCTCAGCCAGCTCGAAGCCTTCCTCTGCGGCTGTCTTTTTACATTCCTCTGCCTCCCCGTTCAGTGCGGAATTATCCACACGCAGGGAACCGGATACCAGGATACCGTCTGCCGGAATCTTGTCACCGGACTGCAGGAGCACTTTGTCTCCTGTCACCACATCATCCACATCAATGACTGTGACCAGCCCGTTGCGGTATACCTTACATTTGTCCTTCTCTGTGCTGTCCTTCAATTCCCGGTATTTGGTATCGCTGGCCACACCTGTCTTTGCAGAAACGACCGCAACGATCAATACGGCAACAATGGTTCCCAGAGGCTCATAAATTTCCGCATAGCCAAAGAAAAACATAACGATCATCAATGCCGCGATCGCCAGAAGGATCCTGATCATCGGGTCTCCGAAAGTCTCTTTAAACTCCTGCCAGAAGGTAGTGGGTTCGGAATCAGGAATCTCATTTGTCCCGTACTGACGCCGTGAGGCCTCCACTTCTTTATCAGTAAGTCCATTAAATTTCATGCTTTATACTCTCCTGTTGTTAGTTATATTTTTTTACAAGTTCTCCAATGCTGTTATCACGTGTTCCCTGACCAATCGCATTAAATTTCCATTCACCGTTATGACGGTAAACTTCTCCGAAGATCATCGCCGTCATATCCTGATAGTTCTCCGTCAGGTTATACTTGCACATTTCACGGTTGGTCTTTGCATCCACCAGGCGGATAAACGCATTCCGGATCATTCCAAAATGCTGATTTCTCTGGGCAGCCTGATAAATATTTACCACGATCACGATTCTGTCATATTCGGAAGGCATATGCTCCAGATCGATCACGATCTGCTCATCGTCACCATCACCGGCTCCTGTAAGATTATCTCCCATATGCTGAACCGTGCCCGTCTTGTGACGAAGATTTGCAAAATAGATCACATCGCCTGATGCCCGCAGCTTTCCGCCCTGCAGCATAATTGCTGAAGCGTCACAGTCGATGGGCTTTGGCTTCGGCGCAAACAATCCTCCCCTTGCCCTCGGTGCTTCATCCCAGCCCAGCCCCACAACGATTCTGGAAAGACCTGCGCTTTCCTTCGTCAGACTGACCTTCTGTCCTTTTTGTAAACTGATCGACATTCTATTTCCTCCTTTTGTATATCTGCTTTCCTGCTCTTCATTTTGCAGTAACTATTGATTCTGATTATTCCACATCTACCCCGAAGTTTGCACAGAGTGCTGCCAGGCCGCCCTGGTATCCGCTGCCGATGGCATTGAATTTCCACTCGTTTCCGTTCTTGTACAGCTCTCCGAAAACAGCCGCTGTCTCAATCGAAAAATCCTCTCCCAGGTCGTATCTCACCAGTTCTTCCCCGGTGATCTCATTGTAAACTCTGATAAATGCATTGTTGACCTGACCAAAATTCTGTCTCCTGGTCTCTGCATCGTAGATCGTAACCGTAAAAACGATCTTTGAAATATTTGCCGGAACTTCCGCAAGTGATACGCGGATCTGTTCATCATCGCCGTCACCGGCTCCTGTCAGGTTATCTCCCATATGCTGCACACTTCCGGATGGATGGGTCAGGTTTCCGTAAAATACAAAATCCTCAGGTCTGGAAACCTTCCCGCTGTCTGTCACCAGAAATGCTGCCGCATCCAGGTCAAAGTCTCCGCCGGTATCATACTGATTCACATCCCATCCCAGTCCTACGACAACCTTTGCCAGTCCCGGATTTCCTTTTGTAAGACTTACTTTCTGTCCCTTCTGTAAATTAATTGGCATATTCTTTTCCTCCTGTGATTCCTGTGCTACGGGGACAAAACCTGTTCATCCCCGAATGCCTGCCATGTCTTAAGCTACCTCAATACCATAATGTCCGCAAAGTGCTGCCAGTCCGCCCTGGAAACCGCTGCCAATGGCATTAAACTTCCATCCGCCGCCATGACGGTACAGCTCTCCTACCACGACAGCCGTTTCGATGGAGAAGTCCTCTCCCAGATCATAGCGGATCAGCTCCTGGTCGGTGGATTCATCCACGATACGGATAAATGCATTGGAAACCTGTCCAAAATTCTGTCTTCTCACATCCGCATCATAAATGGTAACCGTAAATACGATTTTCGAAACATTTGCCGGAACCTTTGTCAGATCCACTTCGATCTGTTCATCGTCACCTTCACCTTCGCCGGTCAGATTGTCACCCATATGTTTGACAGACTCGCTGGCATGGGTCAGGTTTCCATAGAACACAAATTCCTTCTCCGTGGGGCATTTTCCGTTTTCTCCTACCATAAATGCTGCCGCATCCAGGTCAAAATCCGCTCCGGAATCATAAATATTTACGTCCCATCCAAGACCGACCATGATTTTCTTCAAACTTGGATTCCCTTTGGTAAGATCTACTTTCTGTCCTTTTTGTAAATTAATAGGCATATTCTCTCCTCCTTCATATATGCAGGCCAGCCTGCAATATCTGCTTTTTCATTCTATCTCCACTTTTCAGAACAGCAGGCCACAGACCCGTTGGCTGCGCCAACTATCCGCTGCTTCGCAGCATTTATTCTTAATGCTTGGGAACAGCATATCTGCTGTTGAATTCGCGTTTGATGTTTTCCAGGCGTGCCTGGTCTTCAAGGCGCTGTTTTCTTGCATTTTCCTGAATTTGTTTTGTCTCATCGATGCCGTTTACGATGGTTCTCCAGGTGGTCTCGAGCGTTTCGATCTTGATCGAGCTTCCTGCAGCCATCCTTGCCGTCATCTTGGACTGCTCTACGGTATTTTTAGCGTTCTTGATCAGCAGCTCATTGGTCTTCTGATCCAGAGCGGACATGGCCTCGGCCTGTACCTTCTGGCGTTTCAGCATGATCGCCTGTGCCAGTGCCTGCTTAAATACCGGCAGTGTGATGATAAAGGCGGAATTGATCTTCCGTACCAGATTCATATTCGTAAATTCCATCGTCTTGATCATCGGAATCGACTGCATGGCCACACTTTCTGCAGTCCGCAGATCCTGTGTCCTCTGCTCCAGCATCATCAGCGCCTGCTGAAGGCTGGTGATCTCAAACTGTATGGAATTGTCGCCGGTGGCTTCCATATCTGCCTGTCTCTTTGCAATATACTCCTCAAGCTCTCTGCATCCCTGCTCACCTGCCAGTATATATCTTACCAGCTCGTGATAATATTCCACATTTGCGTCAAACATCTGATTCAGCTTGCGGTTGGCCTGCTTAATCTCTGATTCGTACTGTTTCAGCTGAACATAGATCTTATCGACCTCGTCTCCCATGGTATGATACTTGTCCAGGATCTTTTCCAGCTGTTTCCTCATATTTCCGAACAGCCGGGAGAACAGACCCGGATTTTCCTTAATCTCTTCAATGTCAAACTTCGACATGATCTTTGCCAGTGTGTTCAGCATCTCACTGGAATCATCCAGCTGCGACATATTCATGCTGTTAAGTACCACATCGGAAGCCTTTGAAATCTCCTCCGCCGCTTCTGCACCGAAGGATACGATCGTCTCCAGATTGTCGATCTCAATGGTACTTACCAGTGCATCCACCTCTGCCGAATTGACCAGTGTTTCATTCATCTGCTGTCTGTCAGCCACAATATCATACTGCTCCACCACGGCTACTTCATTTTTCGTATCCGGAACAGTGGTAACCGAAGACTGCACAGACGCCGCTTTCGTAAAATCCAATCCCATAATCATGTACCTCTCTTAAAAATCTTATCCCGCCATGTAGGACGTGTATTCGATGAAATACTACCAAAATCCGGGACCTGCAGATCATACATATATTCCCCGATCTGATGCTCTTCCATCCGCTTCCTGTTAAAATATTTTTCCACACTCTGATAGCCGGTAGGAACAAAGAAAACAACATCAAATCCCACCATATTCAGAAAAGCCGCAAGTATGGAATCCTCCAGGGAGATCATCTTCTCCCCTGTATGAATATAAACCAGCTTTGGGTTCTTCTTTGTAAAATCAAACCTCTGCAGCATCCGGACAAGCTCTTTCTTTAAATTCAGCACTGTCGATACGATCGTATACTCTGTACCGTTTTCAAATGTCCCCCTGATCAGCCTCTGATCGATCAGCTGCTGCAGCTTTGTCAGCATATGCTCCTGCATATCCTCCCGGAGGAATGCATAGGGATAATCCCTGTGCGCCCTGATCTTTGCCTTCTGCACCTTTCCGTTTTTAAAAAACTCTGTGGCATGGCTCTTCATGGGGTTGGGCGCTGTCGGTTCAATAAACGGCACATTCTTCACCACAAAGGTATCTTCGGTGATCATCGCCCGGATCTCAGACCAGTACCTGCCCACCTGGGCATCCTTCACACCGGAAACCTTCGCAAAGATCACCGGTATGTTCACCACATCATCCACCGTACTGAAATTCGGCCGGTATTTCACTTCCTCCTTCCAGAGAAGTGCGATCTCCTCATACATGGTCTGCAGAGTCACCGCGTTCGCCTTTCCATACTGCTGGTTCCGGTATATGCCCGAATCCTGATACATCAGCGTATCCAGCTCACGCTCCGCGTGATAGGCCACTGTTCCGATATGAAGATCTGTATTTTCCTGCGGAAATCTGTCCACCTTCAGTGAATCCGGATGATGAAGTTCATACAGCATCGGATCCTTCAGACAGCATGTCGCATTCAGATCCGGAACCAGAACCAGCACATCCACCGGAAGCCTTGCAAGAAATCTTAAAAACAGGGCTTCATTGTCATTCCTGCAGCCGCCCATATGGATCAGGCAGCCGATCTGCGGCATATGCCAGTCAGCAAACAGTGCCGTCTGATATCTCCTGATCCAGCATAGCAGATACACTGCTTTATTCATCAGCCTGTTCAGGTTCATCCCCGGAAGCTTTGCTTCTTCCAGCATGATATCAAGGAATGCTTTTGTCAGGATGCGCTGCAGCTCCATATTCGAAATGCTTCTCAGATTCAGTAACAAGTCTGCCAGCATCTGATCCTGTGTCTGGTAATTTCTCCGGTTGATCCTTCCAATCTCGTCCATGCCGGGCGCCGGAATCGCCCCATCCACAATAACGAGCTTACGTCCGCTGTTCTTAAGCTCCATCTGAAACTGATACAGTTCATTCAGATACGTCAGCTTGTCCTCCACACCGGTGATCCTGCAAAAACAGTTATAATAAAAGGATGGATCACTTCCTCTGCCCGCAGCCGGTTTCCTGATATCCTCAAGTCCTTTTCCCTCGATCCATGCATTCGTACAGTTCGTAACCGAAGGCATGGTGCCATACAGCCTTTCATACTTCAGGGTCCTCTGCATGTCTTCCCGAAGCCATTTCAGATTAAAATTCTGCGGAAAGACCGTCATTCCCGGAAGCTTCAGTTCATCGGACAGAGCCGATTCCGGATCCAGCTTTAAATAATCTGCATCCCCCCGGTACTGCAGCAGCACCACATCACAGCCTGCATGAGAGAGGATCGAGATCAGCATCAGTTCATAGTTACTGATTTCCCCTTCATACAAAATCTTAGGGAGCGGATTCTCCCCCAGCCGGTTTACGATGCGCTCAAACTTATAATACAGCCAGCACATAAATTTGATATAGGCGTTTTTCAGCATATTTTCATTTTTTCCGGCTCTTCGAAGGGTGTCGAGCAGATCATAGATCGCACCTGCCACCTGATTGCGCTGAAGCTCCTTCATTCTGGGCAGCCATTTCTTTAAGCTGGAAGTGAGAAATCCCATGCTCATCTGGAAATCCATTCCCATGATCTCACTGTAATAAGAAAGATTCCCCCCATCTGGATTCGGTATCCTGCCTTCAATGATGACGCCAGATGTCCTCGCCGCCTCGTAATACCTCCGGATAAAGCGGTCAATCTCTTCATGAAAGCCATTGATTCGATAGAAATAGACCCCTTTCTCACGCCGCTTATCAAGTTCTGTAAAAAAATCATTTAAATTCTGAATTTTCCTGTGTTCAAACATGGATTTTCACCCTGACATATCCTGTAGTTACATGCCAGTCATTATATCACGTTTATAGAATTTTCGCAACATAATGGATTATCAAGAAAAGATTGCTGACACTTTGCGGGTAATTGTTCACAAGTCATATATCCATTTCCACAATCCTGCTGTACCTTCGAAGCACAGACTCCCCGTCGTGGGCTTCAGCCGGCAGCATGCGTGACATATGGGCGGCTCTGGTAATTCGCACAACTCCGGCCTTGCATAGCTGTTCTTCCAAATGGGCCCTGTCGGATTCCGGGCATAGCAGTCCGGCTGTCTGCAGATGTCCCCGGTATGGCTTCAGTGCAGAAATGATTTTCTGTCTCGGAAGCCGTTTTACCCAGCAGTTCCGGAACATATGCGATAATTCGAGCTCATGATCTTCAGAGAGGATCACACTGACTCCTCTCCCTCTTAGAATCTTCCGATGGCTATGAATACTTTCCAGTTCTTCATTGTAGAGGGAGATACTTATCTTCCCGCGGATCCCCATATGCAGGCTGCTGCTTCTGGCATTTTCTTCTTCCAGCAGTGCAAGAAAGCGCATCCCCATCTGCTCCTGTACCATTCTGTCCTCTGTATCTACAAAGAGACCCTGGCAGGAACTGCACAGCGTCTGGTTTGTGGCGCAGATGTGTGCTGCCAGCCGGCAAAGTTCCCCGTCAGATACTTCAGGTGTCACATAAGCAAAGCTCAGCTTATGTCCCCAGCTGATGATCTGCGTCTCCGGATCTGCCATGGCTCTCGCCGCCCGGATCGCATCATCACCGCCCCACACGACAATGGCATCCGCCAGTTTCCCCAGTTTCTGAAGAATTTCTATACGGGCAGATGAAAGATCAAATACCGTTATATAGGCTGCCAGCTTTGGACAGACTGTGATCAGCTCCCTCAGCAAAAGAACCGACAGCCCATCATCTGCCGATGGAAGTTTCAGGATATTTACATTTCCTGTAAGAAGCCCTTCGATCACACTGTAAAAAGGAAGTCCCTCAGCATTTCCCGCAGCCATATGAAACAAAATACCCAGGGGTACACAAATACGATGGCGTCCCTCCGTCTTTTTCTCCAGATGAGGCGGTATCAGATCCTCCATTTTTTCCATCCTTCCGCCAAGCTCTGTCTCATACCGGTACTGCAGATTTTCCCGGTCAAAAAACAGGATCGCCTCCTGCAGCTGTGCTTCTGTAAAAACCCCTTTCCGCAAAAGCGGCTCCAGCACATGATCATAAAAGCCATTCTCTATTCTCTCTGCCAGAATCCCGCAGGCTTCGATCACCTCCGCTGCCGTGATCCGGTGTCCTTCAATCGTACGGATACAATGCTCCTGCAGCCCGTCCAGCACCTCATCCAATGCCTCATCCGGCATCATTTTTCCATCAAATAAAATCATCGTCCTGCACCACCTTCCGAATATTTTTTCAGCATATTTTCCGCACCGGCGGCACAGGTAGTGATATCCTCGACTCCCACACGCCCCAGCACTTCCAGATACGGTGTCGCTATCCCGCAGTCACATTCCGAAGCGTCATGCAGAATTCCCAGGTCATCTGTCATGATGCTGACGATCGGCGTACTGTTAACCATGGGTGTGATCAGATTGACAAGCCCCGCCTTTCCATTTGGAAGCGGTTCAAAGGTGTCCACATCCCTGATAATGACCCGGCTGTAGTTCGGCACATGAAAGTGGTGTCTGGGACAGGCACAGTACAGCACCGGATGCTCCGCGGCAGAAAAGAATTCCCAACAGTGATCCTCGGCAATTCCCAGCACATCATAGACAAGCTGATACATGGTCTCTTTATCCACTCTTTCTGAGAAATGCTGTTTCCATCCTCCCCCGAAAGATATGACAGAGCCTTTGGGAAGCTTCAGAAAGATTCCCTCCTCCTTCATTTTACTCAGCAGACACCAGGCATGATATGGAAATGCAGTGATCCTGACCGGAAAATGCTGACGACTCAGCCGGATGAGTCTGTCCTTCACATGATCAAACTGTGGGACATATTCCCCGTTTTTGTATGCCAGCGCATAGGTCCTTGACAAAGCAGGTGCAAACCAGGTAAAACCATAGGAAGATTTGATGATAGCTGCATCTGCATGTCTGTGGTACTGATACCCCAGTACCACAAAATGACAGGGAACCGGTGAAAGCAGCTTATGCCTCCTGCCAATGGTAAGCACCATGCCAAGCCCTGCCCGGAGGCTTTTCAGATCAAATCCCACAAAGCTCTTATTCCCGCTGGTGCCGGAAGATGTGCTTTTCAGCTTCAGCTTCTTCTCCGGCACAGACAGGAGCCTGTGATGCTTGAAATACAGGGTCGGAAGAAACGGCAGCTCCGCAGGGGACTTCATCTGCAGGATCTTTTCACGCGAAAATCCCCTGCTCTTTAAAATCTGGCGGTATTGCTCACAATGATCATACTGGAATACTGCATTTTCAATCACTCTCTGCAAAAACAGAGCATCTGTATATTCCATATCATAAGGATTCTTTTTCCAAAATAAAGTATTCATCTGTTTCACCTCAATGATTTTCCGCAGCTGTTCAGAACAGTTACTCTCCTATATGCAAAACCGCAGGACTTTGCTCTGCCACCCCGAACGTTTCCGCCATGAGCAGGATTCGCTTTGCCCAGTTCGCATGTGTCTTATATTCATTCATCCGCTCACCGGCCATACTCCCGGAAACAAGGGAGGAAGCGGAAGTATCCCAGTTCAGAATCCTCCTGGCATCCTCCAGATCTTTCCGGCAGACCTGGTATGCCTGGTTGACAAGCCCGATCTGCCTGGGATGTATCACGGTTTTTCCCACAAATCCACACAGCCTGTCATCTGCCAGTTCCTGCCAAAGCCCGTCATCCCAGCCGGGACCGTCATAATACTCCCATACCGGGCCGGATACGACGTAATCCATTCCGTAAACGGTAATGATATCTGCAAATATGCCCGCAATCGGTGAGATCCGGTGAATCGATTCATTGCTGTGGCGTCGGCAGCCAAACATATGGCACAGATCATTTCCGCCTACCCGGATATTGAGCACCAGTTCCTCCACCCGGTCCAGTTTCTCCTTCAGTCCATAAAGAATCTCATATCGGTTTCTCAGGTCAATGATCGTCGGGCTTTCAAAAATGGGCATCATATAGATTCTTCTGTCCGACTTCTCATTCAGTGTTACCATCGTATGAATATACGCATCTGCATTTTCCATAGAGAACTTCGGAAGAATAAATCCCCTGATCAGCTCTGATGCAGTCCCGAAGGCTTTCATCAGACGGGAAATCTGCTCACAGCTTCTCACCCGGATAAAGATTTTCGGCAGATAGAAGGACTCTGACTGCGCGGCACGGTATATCTCTTCCAGTGTATTCTTCAAATTCTCCTCTGCTTCTGTTACAGAAGAATCTCCGATCGTATCCTCCAGACAGAAAGCCAGAGAGAACCTGTCTCCGAATTTCTGCCGAATGATTGACTGTGCGGCTCCCTCCCGATTTGCAGGACAGTATAAGAGGGCACCTACACTGTAGCACTCCATTGCATTTTTCATCTTGATCTCCTTTTAACACCTCAGCAGTTCTGTATCTTTCCCTGCACAGACCACAGGGATATCTCTTCTCCTCATGTATCTGCCATCCTTTTGATGATGCCGCAGCATTTATAATGTTTCAACGGATAGTACATGACCGGCACCTGCTTTTCTGCTGCCAGCCGCCGGATATGCGCCAGCTCGTCATCCTCCCGGTATGCATCATCGATCAGTATCCTCCAGGGAACCCGGCGCAGAAGCACTCTCGTCGTTTCTCCGATTCCGGGCTTCACCAGATTGATATCGGATATGCCAAAATATTCTGCGATCTCCTTTACCTCATCCACTCCGAACCCCTTTGTCGTACGATCTTCCTGTTCTTTTGCTGACAGACACACACATCCTGCATCCGCTTCTGTGTATCCGTCCAGACGCCGGCTGCCTCTCTCTCCCTCTTCAAAATGCGCCTCAATCGCATGAATAAAATCATAAGACAGATCCGCATCCGAAAGCTCCCCATAGTACACCGCCCCGTGAAAATCATCCTTCCCTATAATGTCCTCTCTCAGAAAGGTCCGGCTGATCAGCCCGGAGACCGTACAGTTTAAACAGGAGCTTGGAATCAGGATGTCCTCATGGGTTCCGCACAGCTCTGTCACACCGGCAGGATCCGCCACGACAGCCAGCTCCGGCAAGACTCCCGGATACTGCTGCATCTCCTTTTCCAGTTCTCCCAGAATCGCACCCTTTCCGATCCATCCGTCCACAAACAGGAGCTGCTCCGGGCGATACCGCTGTAACAGGTACTTCATCGCCTGGTGATCGATCCCTCTTCCCCGGATAATGGAAATGGCATAATGAGGAATCTGCAAATGATAATATTTTTCGATAAAGTGTTTCAGCAGGATCCCGACGGGGATTCCCGCCCTCGCCAGGGATACCAGTACAGCAGATGTTCCTCTTTTTTCTATGATTTTCTCTGACAGCCTTCCCACGGCACATGCCACAGGTCCGGCATACTTCTCCAGTGCTTCCCGGTATACCTGCATATATTTTTCGGTAGGCACATATTCCAACGGAAGCATCTCACAGTAATGCCGTCCCGACTGGATCAGCCGCTCCCGTTCCTGGGCTGGCTGAGGATCCACCATTCCGGTAATGTCCTTTAACAGCAGAATGACATCCTTCTCTTTATATGAACTTCTCATGACTGACACCACCTCACCAGAAGTATTTCCTCATTTCCGCAGGATCTCAATGCATGAACCAGGGTATTGATTCCCGTCCGGCTGTTATTCTGTGCATCCGTCAGGATCACTGCACCGTCATACCGGTCAGGATCATAGAGAAAGGTTCTCCTCTCATCCTCATACAGACTTCTCAGCTCATACCGCCTGTGCAGAGGATATTCCTCCTCGCTGCTGACCTCTATAGGGCTTCTCGTGGTAGAATGGCATTTTACTGTCTTTCCCTGCTCCTGCAGCTTTTCCGCCACATACAGAGCAGGGTACATAAACTCCTCGGTGCCTGTCACCAGAACCTTCTTTTTTTCGGTGAGAAATCCACACTCCAGGATACTTATCCACAGATTTTCACACGCTTTTCGATAATCCGATGCAAGAACGCATCTGCGGGCATTCATCCATCCCGGCACGGTAAGCTCTGTCAGTCCGTCGCCCGGATCCGACAGATCTGCCTCGACATAGACACCGTCTCCCCTGTAACGCCCCGCAATCTCCGTATAACGCCCATGCTGCGTCTTCACCAGGTACTGAAGAGAGATCCCCCTGTCCGCATACGTGTTCAAGGCCTTCTCATCCATGCCGTTCAGCAGGGATGCCACCCCGAATGCAGATTTTCCGGGATACCGTTTCTCCAGAAGATCAATAATCTTCAAAATCGTATTCCCGGTCGTAACCTCATCCTCCACAAATACGATCCGGTCTGTCTCGTCCACCACCCGGTCTATATCATCCCTCACCAGCTTCTGCTCCGTGGCATGGCTGTGAGACTCCGAAAAATACAGATACTCCACCCCCGGTATCTCCTCTCTCGTAGTCTGCATATAAAGTGTATTCAACTCAACCGCCAGCGCTGCACCTATAGCAGTCGCCGTCTCCGCAAACCCTATGAGTAAAAGCCGCTCATCCTGGTACGCCTTCCTGACCAGCGCCGCCAGCTCCAGAAACATGGCAAATGCCTCATCCGGACAGACCGGTACATGCTTCCCCTGCAGGCGGTTCACCACCAGATAACTGCGCTTTGTATTCTTTTCTCTTCTGGCAATCCTCACCAGTTGTTCTTCGCTGTACTTCATTCTCTGTGATCTCCTTATCAGCTGCTGATACCTGTTCCAAACAGTTACGATAGATTATAGCATACCACAGACACTCCTCTCAACTCATGTTATGATGTTGCCCGACAAATGAGCCTGACGTGTGAATAGTTACCGACATTTTGCCCCCATGATACCGCGGATCATATTTATATTGACATTTGTATCCAATGCAAATATACTATATCCATAGATAGGATGCTCGTATAAAGCGGACATTTGCATTCCGCTTTGCTGTATGTTTATGAATGCAGTTCACTGATGACATCCTATGGAAAGGAGGATTTAATGGAAAAAATACCCAGATTGACCGAACTGGAAATGTTGATCATGGGAGTTCTCTGGGACAATGAAAAAGATATGACCATTCAGGAGATTGCAGAAAATCTGAAAGAACATCACCTGAGTCCTGCATCCGTCACCCAGGCCATCAACCGGATGGTTAAAAAGGCAGCGGTAGAAGTCAGCGATCATATACCTGTTTCCAATGTCTACGCCAGAACCTTCCATCCCTGCATCTCACGTGAAGCTTTTGCCGGTGCGGAGATCCGGCGGCTGGAAAAGAAGATTGCACCAAAGAAACGACTGTCCGTAAACGGACTCATGGCAGCACTGCTGCAGAACGACACGGGCAAGCCCGTCAGCCGTCAGGAACTGGATGAGCTGCAGGCTCTGATCGATCACCTGAAAAGCGAAGAATCTGACCATTAGGAGAGGCACATGCACATAACACTTTCATCTGTTTTGACCACTTGTGTGCTTGGAAGTCTCCTGATTCTGATGCTTAGCCCCATTCTGAAAAGAAATGCTGTCATCAATCGAATCGGTCCCGGATGTGTGAAGCTGCTCTTGCTCCTGATGGCCATCCGGATGTTTTTTCCGGTAGAACTGAAGATTACACACAGCCTGTATGTACAAAAGCTCCTTCCATCCGTCCACGACTTTTTCCGCTGCCCCATAGGATATGGTTCTGTTACTTTTCCACTCTATGGAATCCTGTTACTGCTATGGGGTGCGGGAAGTCTCATCAGCATCACAGAGAAAGTGCTCCTGTATTACCGGACCTACCGGTACATCCAGCTGATGGACGCTCAGAATGTGGAAGAACTCTGCATAGAACAGGGCCTTACCGAACGATATCCCGATATGGAGCAGATCCGCATTGTATACATAACCGGGATCCAGTCCCCCTGTCTGCTGGGACTTTATCATCCCTTTGTTCTGCTCCCTGCCGATCAGATATACTCACAGGAACAGCTGAGCTTCATCCTGAAGCACGAACTGATGCACTACAGGAAGAAAGATATTCTCTGGAAGGTGGTCGCCGATGTACTGTGCTCCATCTTCTGGTGGAACCCCGCCATGAGCTACTTAAGAAGACTCCTCTTTCAGATGATTGAGGTCAGTAACGATATGGAAATCACCGCTTCGATGGAGAAGGAGGAAAAGATCAGCTACTTGAAATGTCTGAAAGACATTGCCGCGGGACATACCGGAAAGAATCAGGCATTTGCCGTTTCTTTTTCCAGGAACAATTTCAAAGATCTGAAACAGAGAATGGTTCTGATCGCAAAAGGAGTTTCTTACCGTCCGGGAATCGCCGCTCTGGTGTCTTCAGTCTCCATATCCCTCATGCTGATGATTTCCCTGGTCATTTTCGAACCGGACACACCCCCGCCTGATGGAATCCCCTTATGCACAGAAAATACCTATCTGATACGAAACGGGGAACAGTATGATGTATATGTAAACGGAGAGGGGTTCCTGTTTACAACAGACGACACTGCACCATTTCGAGGAGTGAAAATATATGACAACATTGAGGAGGCAAAAAGCAATGAAAAGGAATAAGAAAAAACTGTTATTAATCGGATGTCTTACAGGAATTCTGATGTCAACAGCACAGACACCAGCCGTCATGGCAATGTACACGGCAGAGTCTGCTGTAAACTCCCTCACACTGGATGGTACTGTAGAAACACGGGCATCACAGACACAGTGGGTTTATAAACAGATCAATGGAAAGTATTATCGACGTCTCTATGACAGGACTCTTCATAAATGGCTGACCGATTGGATTCGCTGCTAAATATTGTGATTTTCTGTAACTGTTCAGAGCCATGCAGATTTATAAATATTTTCCTTTGGGAGCTTGCTCCCTCCACCCTGGAGAGTTTTATGATATAGGAAATGCCGGAACCTTTACCAGTTCCGGCATTTTTATACATCTTTATATTACTCAGAGATAATATCTCCTATTTCTTCATATCACTCAGAGATTCTATTCCCTGCTTCTTTACAGTGTCACCTTATCCAGATGCCAGATCTCATCCACATACTGCTGGATGGTACGGTCGGAAGTGAACTTTCCGCTGCATGCGGTGTTCAGCATTGCCATTCTTGCCCATCTCTCTTCATCTCTGTATGCTTCCTCCACTCTCTTCTGAGCTGCTGCATAGGACTTGAAGTCAGCCAGGATAAAGTAGGTATCTGCTCTGTCGCTGCACTGGGTGTTCAGCAGTGAGTTGTACAGGTCACGGAACATTTCCGTATCGTTTCCGGAGTACTCACCGTTGATGAGCTGCATCAGTACGCGGCGGATGTCCTGATCGTTGTTGAAGTAATCCATTGGATAGTAGCCGCCGTTCTTCTCGTAGTTGATGACCTCATCAGAGGACAGACCGAAGATAAATGCGTTCTCCTCGCCTACCTCCTGTACGATCTCTACGTTCGCTCCGTCCATGGTTCCCAGGGTCGGCGCGCCGTTCAGCATGAACTTCATGTTACCGGTACCGGATGCCTCTTTACTTGCAGTCGAGATCTGCTCAGATACATCTGCTGCCGCGAAAATCATCTCTGCATTGGATACACGGTAATCCTCGATAAATACAACCTTCAGCTTACCCTTGATGGATGCGTCGTTGTTGATCACATTTGCCACGGAGTTGATCAGCTTAATGGTCTGCTTTGCACGACGGTATCCTGCAGCAGCCTTTGCACCGAAGATAAAGGTTCTCGGATAGAAATCCATCTCCGGATGATCCTTGATGGTATTATACAGATACATCACATGAAGGATATTCAGCAGCTGACGTTTATACTCATGAAGTCTCTTCACCTGTACGTCAAAGATGGAACGCGGATCTACATCGATGCCATTGTGCTCCTTGATGTATTTTGCCAGGCGAACCTTGTTCTGATATTTGATATTCATGAATTCCTGCTGCGCCTTCTTGTCATCCACATACACTTTCAGCTTTGAAATCTGGGACAGATCGGTGATCCACTCGTCGCCGATGTGATCCGTTACCCATTTTGCCAGCAGTGGATTTCCGTGGAGCAGGAAACGTCTCTGTGTGATACCGTTTGTCTTATTGTTGAATTTCTCCGGCATCATCTCATAGAAATCCTTCAGCTCCTGGTTCTTCAGGATCTCTGTATGAAGGGCAGCCACACCGTTTACGGAATAGCCTGCTGCGATTGCCAGATGTGCCATCTTCACCTGTCCGTCATAGATGATCGCCATCTTACGGATCTTCTCCTGGTTTCCAGGATATTTTGCCTTGATCTCATCCACAAATCTGCGGTTGATCTCCTCGATGATCTGATAGATACGCGGAAGCAGTCTGGAGAAGAGCTCGATCGGCCATTTTTCCAGTGCCTCTGCCATAATGGTATGGTTCGTGTAAGCACAGGTCTTTGTGGTAACCTCCCATGCCTCATCCCATCCAAGGCCTTCCTCATCCATGAGAATACGCATCAGCTCTGCTACTGCTACTGTCGGATGTGTATCGTTTAACTGGAAAGTAGCCTTCTCGTAGAATTTGCGGATGTCACTGCGATTCTTCTTATATTTTGCAATCGCTGCCTGCACACTTGCGGAGATAAAGAAGTACTGCTGTTTCAGACGCAGCTCTTTACCTGCATAGTGCTCGTCAGCCGGATAAAGTACCTCTACAATATTTCTTGCCAGGTTCTCCTGCTCAACCGCTTTCATATAATCGCCCTTATTAAAGGAATCCAGCTGGAAGTCATTGATCGCCTCTGCATCCCATACACGTAAGGTATTGACAATGCCGTTTCCATATCCAAGGATCGGAAGATCAAACGGTACGGCACGCACAGACTGGTATCCCTTCTGTACGAACCTGTTCTGTCCGGTCGCATGGTCATACTCTACCTGTACATATCCGCCGAACTTTACTTCTTTCGCATATTCCGGGCGGCGCAGCTCGAACGGGTTGCCATCCTTCAGCCAGTTATCCGGTACCTCTACCTGATAGCCATTTTCAATCTTCTGCTTGAACATACCGTAACGGTAGCGGATACCGCAGCCGTATGCACTGTATCCCAGAGTAGCCAGGGAATCCAGGAAGCATGCTGCCAGTCTTCCAAGACCTCCGTTTCCGAGAGCCGCATCCGGCTCCTGATCCTCGATCACATTCAGATCCAGTCCCAGCTCCTCCAGAGCCTCTTTCACCTCATCATACTCACAGAGATTGATCAGGTTGTTGCCCAGCGCACGTCCCATCAGGAACTCCATGGACATATAGTAAACAATCTTCGGGTCGTCTTTCTCGTACTTCTCCTGTGTTTCCAGCCAGTTGTCAATAATTGTGTCTTTTACTGCATAGGAAACAGCCTGGAAAATCTGCTGCTGTGTCGCTTCGTCAATGGTCTTGCGGTAAAGGGTCTTTACGTTATCCTTTACTTCCGCAATAAACTTCTGCTTGTCGAATTTTTTCTTCATTTTTTCATTCCTCCTGCTGGATGCCTTCCCCCCACAATCCGCATCCCGATCTGTCTTTTGTATTAGCCCTGCTTCTTAACACCCATTGTTACGGTCTCGCCATTGATGTTCCATTCCTTCACATAGCCTTCTGCAGCACCGGAAATGATGTCATCTGACAATACTTCCGATTTGATCTCCTCTGCATTCTTTTCCAGGATCTCTTCGATCCTTTCGTTCCCTGATGTATAAATCACTATTCTGTCTGTCACTTCAAACCCTGCTTCCTTACGCATGGTCTGTACTTTACTGATCAGCTCACGCACAAAACCCTCTTCGATCAGCTCCGGTGTCAGATTCATATCCAGCACGACGGTGATCTCCCCCTCCTGTACGGACTCATAACCCGCAATCTGGGCTGTGTCAATAAGCAAATCGTCCTCTAATAATACAACCTCCTCACCCTGAATGTCAAGCTTCAGACATCCATTTGCCTTCAGTTCATCCATGGCGGCATTTCCGTCCAGTTCCGGTAATGCTTTTCGGATGCCTCCCAGGAGTTTGCCATATTTCGGTCCCACGGTCTTAAGCTGCGGCTTAAAGCTGTAGGAAGTAAAGTCTCTCACATCATCGGTAAAGGTAACCTTTTTCGTATTCAGCTCGTCACGGATGATATCCGTAAAGAACTCAGACAGTGCAAACGGTGCCTTCACAAACATATTTTTGATCGGCTGGCGGTTCTTGATATTCGCCGCATTTCTGCAGGCACGGCCCATAACGACCACCTTCAGAACCTCATCCATATTTGCTTCCAGCTCTTTGTCGATCTGTGACACATCTGCTGTCGGGAAGTCGCACAGATGTACGCTCTCCGGCGCGGTCTTGTCAACGCTGCATACCAGATTCCGGTAGATATCCTCTGTCATAAACGGGATCATTGGCGCTGCCGCCTTACTTACATTGACCAGGGCTGTATACAGCGTCATGTACGCATTGATCTTATCCTGCTCCATTCCCTTTGCCCAGAAACGCTCACGGCTGCGGCGCACGTACCAGTTACTCATATCATCTACGAACTCCTGCAGTGCTCTTGCCGTCTCCGGAATCCTGTAGTTCTCCAGGTTCGTGTCCACCGTCTGGATCATGGAGTTCATCTTGGAGAGCAGCCATTTATCCATGACAGAAAGCTTGTCATAGTCCAGTGTATACTTCGTAGCGTCAAATTCATCAATATTCGCATACAGTACAAAAAATGCATACGTATTCCACAGCGTACCCATGAATTTACGCTGTCCCTCCTGCACAGCCTTTCCATGGAAACGGTTCGGCAGCCACGGTGCGCTGTTGATGTAGAAATACCAGCGGATCGCATCTGCTCCATACGTCTCCAGAGCCTCAAACGGGTCAACAGCATTTCCCTTGGATTTGCTCATCTTCTGTCCGTTCTCATCCTGCACATGGCCGAGAACGATGACATTTTCATAGGGAGCTTTGTTAAACAGCAGGGTGGACTCTGCCAGCAGAGAATAGAACCATCCTCTCGTCTGGTCCACCGCCTCGGAGATAAACTGAGCCGGGAACTGCTGCTCAAACAGCTCTTTATTTTCAAACGGATAGTGATGCTGTGCGAAAGGCATGGCTCCTGAGTCAAACCAGCAGTCGATCACCTCCGGCACACGGTGCATCGGCTTTCCGCATTTCGGACATTTGATCTCGATTTCGTCAATATACGGACGGTGCAGCTCCACAGTCTTCGCACGCTCGTCGCCGCTCATCTCGAACAGCTCCTGGCGGCTTCCTACGGAATGCTGATGACCGCACTCACACTCCCAGATATTCAGCGGTGTTCCCCAATAGCGGTTACGGCTGATGCCCCAGTCCTGTACATTCTCCAGCCAGTCACCGAAGCGTCCCTTTCCAATGCTCTCCGGAATCCAGTTGATGGTATTGTTATTGCGGATCAGATCGTCCTTCACAGCCGTCATCTTGATGAACCAGGACTCACGTGCATAGTAGATCAGCGGTGTATCGCATCTCCAGCAGTGCGGATAGCTGTGCTCGAACTTCGGTGCGTCGAAGAGCAGCCCTCTCTCATCCAGATCCTTCAGAACAAGGGGATCTGCTTTCTTTACAAAAACACCGCCAAAAGGCGTATCCTCTGTCAGATTACCCTTTCCGTCTACCATCTGTACAAAGGGCAGGTCGTATTTCCGTCCCACCTGGGCATCATCCTCACCGAAGGCGGGAGCAATGTGTACGATTCCGGTACCGTCTGTCAGCGTTACATAGGTATCACATACCACATAAAATGCTTTCTTGTGCTGTTTCTCTGCACGGTCTGCGGCGCAGGTATACAGAGGCTCATATTCCTTATATTCCAGGTCCTTGCCCACATAAGTCTCCAGAACGTCATAAGCACCCTCGCCCAGAACCTTGTCACTGAGAGCGTGTGCCATATAGTAAACGCGTCCGTCCTCTTTCATCTGTACCTTGACATATTCCTCCTGCGGATTCACGCAGAGTGCCAGGTTCGAGGGCAGTGTCCACGGTGTGGTGGTCCATGCAAGGATGTAGGCATCCTCATCCTTCACCTTGAAGCGGACGATCGCGGAACGCTCCTTTACATCCTTGTAGCCCTGGGCTACCTCCTGGGAAGAAAGCGGTGTACCGCAGCGCGGACAGTAGGGAACGACCTTGAATCCCTTGTACAGCAGCCCCTTGTCCCAGATCTGCTTCAGTGCCCACCATTCCGACTCGATATAGTCATCGTGGTATGTGACATACGGGTTGTCCATGTCTGCCCAGAAGCCTACGGTTCCTGAGAAATCCTCCCACATGCCCTTGTATTTCCATACGCTTTCCTTACATTTATCAATAAACGGAACGAGACCGTACTCCTCGATCTGCTCCTTTCCGTCAAGACCCAGAAGCTTCTCCACCTCCAGCTCTACCGGAAGTCCGTGGGTATCCCAGCCTGCCTTTCTCGGTACCATCTTTCCCTTCATGGTCTGGTATCTCGGAATCATATCCTTGATGACACGGGTCAGCACATGGCCGATATGCGGCTTTCCATTCGCCGTTGGCGGACCATCGTAAAAAGTATAAGTATCGCAGTCCTTGCGGGATTCGATACTTTTTTCAAAGATGTGATTTTCTTTCCAGAACTTTTCTGTCTGTTTTTCGCGCTCTACGAAATTCAGATTCGTTGAAACTTTCTCGTACATTTCATACCTCCATCTCTTTTATTCTTACTCAAAAATAATGTTGGGGCCAAAAGGTGCCCCCATGATAATAATAAAAAAGCTCCCGCCCCTGTAACAGGACGAAAGCCATGCTTACGCAACCACCTCTTACACATACCATCATACGCGCTCCCGGTAACGGGGGAGAACCGTCAAAGCCTACTTTCCTTCAGCCCGAGACTCAAAAGTGATCTTCCATCTACCCTACTCGCACCGGGCTTCCACCCTCCCCGGCTCGCTGTGCCTTTGAGATACATGTACTGTCTTTCTCGCTGTCTTTGTCTTTCCCGATTATAAAGCAGGGAAAGCGGGAAAGTCAAGGGGTTTCTATGGAAAATATATCTTACCGCATTCCAGCTGTAACAGTTCAGAGTCCATTCGCAAAATCGCCTCTGCGAGGCTTTCCTTTTGCTCATGTATGGCTCTCGCCATATAGATTTATAAAATTTGTCTTAGGTGAGCAAGCTCCCCACGGCAAATATTTATAAATCTGTATGACTCTGAACTGTTACTTCCAACTGAATGTTTAAAACCTTAAACCGCCAAAATGGCGGTTTGGATGGCGGTTTGGCGGATAAAACTATCCGTATTTTAAAAGATAGAATTCTTTCGAAGCCATTCTTTCAGTGCTATAGCATAAGGGCTGATAACCGCCTTACTTAGTATATTTTTTGCTTCTTCCATATTATCCGCCGGCAGAACAAGCACACCTCCTCTAACTTCTGTACTCAGATTAGATTCCATGATCTCAGAAATATTGTCTATGCCGCAAATAAAAGGCTCCCCTTCCTTTCCGGCATAAAATATACTGCATTTTCTGTCATCATCATTTATGCAAGTGACAGCCTCTGGAGAGGAATCATAAAAAATAGCAGCAAAGCCATGTCCACCCGAAAGATCACACCCATTAACACTGATTCTAACATCTGAAAAAGCATCTTCCCTGTTTCCATAAATATAGTGCAGCGCATTCCATGCTGCCGCTACCGGCACAATCCTGTAATCATCCTGCTCACTTCCATAAATCAGACATCCTGTACCAGAAAAGGTTTTCTCCTGCTTAACCGGATTGTCAATATAATAAATGGCATACTGTAAACCACTGAGCAAAGCCACGATAATGTTCACACATAAAATCATTTTTATTGTTCTTTTCATACGATATCACCCCTGCCCCCAAATTTCCTCTTCTATAATACAATGATGTTTCCTTGTATTTTTATCATAGCTGATTCCCACAAGAAGTACATTTCCTTTATAATCCTTCAGGCTTTCGCAATAATTTTTCTGCTTAATCTGCTCAATGGCTCCCCTGGCGCCCTGATTCCACTTTAACTCAATGACCAGCGCCGGCCGGTCAGCGTACTGCTTCTTCGGGAAAAACACCATGTCTGCAAAGCCTTTTCCCGTTGGAAGTTCCCGATATAGCGTGTAAAAATTCCTCGCCACATAAAAAGCAAGTGATATCGTGTAGCTGAGTGCATTTTCATCATGATACTGCAGATGCGAGTTCTCATAGTGTGCGCGCTCCACTGCTTCCGCCACCTTTTCTTCCTCACGATTCCAGACCGCTTCCAACGCCAGCCGGGAATTCTTTAGCGCCTTTGACACCTCTCCCCAGTCAGAGTTACTCACCGCCGTCACATACTCGTTCAAAATCTCATGATTGGGTATAAAAACCTCACCTGTGTCACTGAGATACCCCAGATATCCCAGATGAACCAGCAATGTCATAACATCATCTTTCGAATGAAAGGTTACCATATCATTGGAAAAGCTTCCTGTGTTCACCAGAATGCGGTTCTTTCCATTCATCATCTCCACAATATCGTCTCTCAGCCCCTCAAAATTCATATCAATATAGGTACGCAAAGCCTCAAAGGTCTCTGTCTGATTCCAGTAATATTGAAAACTGTGGAACCGCATGGCACTGACCACGGAACGTGGATTGTATACAGAGCCTGCATGCTCCAGGTGATAGCCATCATACCACTTTTTCGTCTCTTCAAAATCCATCTGATAAGAATCACACAATGCACGCACTTCATCCTCTGTGAAACCCACATATTTTGCCAGAGTTCCCGAAAATGTCATAGAAAACTCATCAAACATATTTAATGCACTGTGCGTCCCGTACTTCTTGACAGGAAGAATGCCAGTCATATAACAGAGCACAATATATCCCTTATCTTTCAATAGATCCCTTAAAAAATCCAGATATTTTTTCTGTGCGTCATCGTCCTCTTTATACTCACGGAAAACACAGTCCCACTCATCAATGACCAGAACAAAAGGAATCCCGGTTTCTGCATAAAGATCCTGCATACAACCAATCAGATCCTGCTCATCAAAAAAAACAGTTTCCGGATACTCTCTTTTCATATCCCATATGACACGTTTTTTTATAAGAGACAGCATGGCTTCCATAGAACCGGTTCTGCTCAAAAATTCCTGCATATTTAAAAATATCACATGATATTGATTTCGATGCACTTCATATCCGTCCGTCTGTGAGATCTCAAAAGGCGCAAACAGCTCCTCCGAGTCACAGCCCCTGCTATAATAGGCCACCAGCATATCCGCCGTCACAGATTTCCCGAAACGACGCGGACGGCTGATGCATAAATACCGCTGAAGGGTATTGATCACCTGATTGCAATAGCTGATCAATCCCGTCTTATCCACATAAATTTCAGAATTTACACTCTGAAAAAATTTTTCGTTTCCCGGATTCAGATAACTTCCCATCCTGCCACCTGCCTTTCCTCGGGTCGTTACTGTCTGCTCTGTGACCAGTAACACCTGTTACATTCTTTAAAAAAGTATAACCGATTTTTCATTATCAGTAAAGCAGACATTGGATTACGATCCACACTTTACCCCTCGAATCGTAACTGACATTGACAAATGCTCCTTCCATTGCTATACTCTTTTCATTTGATACTCAAAGTAATGGAATTCTATGGTTAATATACACTCAACCATGGTATCCTGATATACAAAGGAGATTCCTATGAATAAGATAAAAAAAATCTACTGCCGTACCTTCCAGACGACATTCAAGCTGGCGCTGCCTTTTCTCCCCTACCGGAAGCCGGAGATTGTATACAGTGTAAAGACACTTCCGGAAATACTGAAAAAAAAAGAGCTGCGAACGCGTGCTGATCATCACGGATGCAGGCATAAAAAGCCTTGGACTGACAAAGCGCCTCAAACAGGCACTGACAGCAAATGACATCCGGTTTTTCATGTATGACAGGACCGTGGCGAACCCTACCACCGCAAATGTGGATAAGGCACTCGCCCTCTATCATGAAAATGACTGCCGGGCCATCATCGGCTTCGGCGGTGGCACATTCCCTGGGCGGCGAGTACAATGTTCCCCACGGACTGGCCAATGCCGTTCTGCTGCCCTTCGTGCTGGAAGCCTATGGAAACTCCATCCACAAAAAGCTTCACCGGCTTGCCATCGAAGCCGGTGTGGCAGAGAAAGATACCCCCTGTGAGGAAGCCGCACAGAACTTTATTCATTCCATTCAGGAAATGAAAGAACATTTCGGAATCGGAAATACGATCAGCGAGATCCGGGAAGAGGACATTCCAAAGCTTGCCCGCTACGCTGACAAAGAAGCAAACCCGCTCTACCCTGTGCCGGTGCTGATGGATGCCAAAGAGCTGGAGAAATTCTATCATCTGCTGATGAAGACAGAACACAGACCGGAAACAGTACCGCACACAGACACACAGGCAGCACCGGGAACAGACGTGCCGGAAAGGAAGGAGAACTCATGACAGAAGCAGAAATTACACAACTCGTGGAAAAACAGCGCCGGTATTTCTATTCCGGAGCCACACTGGATGTTTCTGCCCGCATCCGGGCACTGGACACTCTGAAGGCTGCCATACAGAGATATGAAAGGGAAATCAACGCCGCCATCCACGAAGACCTTGGCAAGAGCAGTTTCGAGAGCTATATGTGTGAGACAGGACTTGTTCTCAGCGAGATCGGCTATATGCGCAGGCACATCCGTTCTCTGGCAAAGGAAAAAACCGTCTGGACACCTCTGGCGCAGTTTGCCTCCAGAAGCTACAAAAAGCCCTCCCCCTACGGCGTGGTGCTGATCATGAGTCCCTGGAATTATCCGTTCCTGCTGACCATAGATCCCCTTGTGGATGCCATCGCCGCCGGAAATACCGCCATCTTAAAGCCAAGTGCCTATTCTCCCGCCACCGGCAGGATCATCAGCAGGATCATAAAGGAATGCTTCGATGAGGCTTTCGTCTCCGTCGTCACCGGAGGCCGTGCGGAAAATACCTGCCTGCTCCAGGAGCATTTTGACTATATATTTTTCACAGGAAGCCAGACCGTTGGAAAGGAAGTCATGAAACAGGCCTCTGCCCACTTAACCCCCGTCACTCTGGAGCTGGGCGGCAAGAGCCCCTGCCTGGTAGAAAAAAGCGCCGACCTCCGGCTTGCCGCCAGAAGGATCGTATTTGGTAAATATCTGAACTGCGGTCAGACCTGCGTCGCCCCCGACTACCTGTACTGCGACCGGAAGATCAGGGATGCACTTGTGGCAGAAATCAAAAAGGAAATCATCCGCCAGTTCGGAGAAGCACCTCTGAAAAACAGCGATTACGGAAAGATCATAAATGAGAAACATTTTGAACGGATCTTAAAACTGATCGATCCGGACAAGACCGTCCACGGAGGCCGCCATGACCGCCAGAGCCTGCAGATCGAACCCACCGTGATGGACAATGTCACCTTCGACGATGCCATCATGCAGGAGGAAATCTTCGGTCCTGTGCTTCCCGTACTGACCTACGACTCCCTGGAGGAAGCCATCTGCAGGATCAATGCCCTGCCCCATCCCCTGGCCCTCTACATCTTTACGAAAAACAAAAAAGCCGCCGGTGAGATCACTTCCCGGTGCGGCTTCGGCGGCGGATGCATCAATGACACCATCATACACCTGGCCACCAGCGAAATGGGCTTTGGCGGCTTCGGTGAAAGCGGAATGGGCTCCTACCACGGCAAAGAAGGCTTTCACACCTTCTCTCACTACAAGAGTATCGTAGACAAAAAGCTGTGGCTGGATCTGCCTATGCGGTATCAGCCTTACCGGAAGATCCATGATAAGCTGATCCATCTCTTTCTGCGGTAAGTTACAGTTCACTCCGTAATCAGTAATACACGTTACTGTTCACACGCAGCCAGTTCGAGGTGTTTTTTGTGAGTACAGCGAAGCGAAAGCCCCCACTTGCATCCCCCCGCCTCTTCTGCTAAAATAAGCACCAGAAACAGACAAAGGAGGAATGTGAAATGTCAGTAACCTACAGAACACGCGGTGTCTGTTCCCAGGCGATCATTCTGGATCTGGATGGAGACATCATTAAAAAAGTAGAATTTATCGGCGGATGCTCCGGCAACACCCAGGGTGTCGCCAGGCTTGTAGAAGGCATGAAAGCAGAAGATGCGATCGCAAGACTTGAAGGTATCAAATGCGGCCCAAGACCGACCTCATGCCCGGATCAGCTGGCCAAAGCGCTGAAGCAGGCACTGCAGGGATAAAGCAGTTTCTGTAAGCATATTCTGATTGCATGCCTGACCAGAAGAAGAACACTTCGCAGCCGGCCACGCCGCAGCAGATATGCCGGATGGCATCATTGAGTTACAGCAGCCTGCACCCCGCGATTCCGTAAAGCATCGCCACTCCGGGGACTCCCAGAGTCCCTGCGGACAGCAGGCTGAAAGGATTGAACCCCACATGCACCTCTATCCCCGCCTCTGCGAGAAGAAAATTCACAGCAAAGATCAGCGCCGTTCCCGTTACCAGTCGTAAAAGAAAATTCCGCAGAACCTCCGTTTTCTTCTGCCATCCGACGATCAGCAGCACCAGCGCGCACGCTCCTGCCAGACAAAGAATCCCCTGTTCCATTTCCAATCCCATTTTCCCCCTCTCAAACATTTTTATAAATACAATCGTTGATGCCAGGGTCAAAAGGTCATGATTTTCATGCTCGCATGAAAAATCATGACTTTGGGACCTTGCTCAATAGTTATACCTATGAAAAAAAGCAGTGAAACATTCCGTCTCACTGCTTTTCATATTTTCTGAACACCTGCCTGTTTTATCAGAACTTAAATACCGCTACTCCATAGGCAGGAAGGTCATAGGCAAAGGAATACTCTCTTCCATCGCTCTCCACCTTTTCCGCACGGTAGATCTCAGGCTGCTCTTTTCCGCTGCCGCCAAACTCTGCATCATCGCTGTTTAAGATCAGGCGGTACTGCTTTTTCTTCGGTACACCCACCCGGTAATCCGGTCTTTCCACCGGTGTGAAGTTGACAACAAAGAGCAGGTTATTCTTTCCGTTCAGCGAATGACGCACGAAGCTGAAGATACTCCTGTCACCGTCGTCCGGATTGATCCACTCAAAGCCGCTGGGATCATTATCTCCCTGATAGCATGCTGCATTGCTCTTATACAGATGCAGCAGTGCCCGCACGTAATTCTGAAGCTGCTGATGCTTCTCCTCACTTAACAGATACCAGTCCAGCTCCCTCGCCTCGCTCCACTCCTGGAACTGGGCAAAGTCCTGTCCCATAAAGAGAAGCTTCTTTCCCGGATGTCCGAACATGAACGAATATCCCGCTTTCAGGTTTGCAAATTTATCATCATAAAGTCCCGGCATCTTGTTGATCATGGAACACTTCAGATGCACCACCTCATCATGGGACAGCACCAGGATATACCTTTCCGAGTATGCATAGGTCATGGCAAAGGTCATCTGATTGTGATGGTATTTGCGGAAATACGGATCCTGCTTCATGTATTCCAGGAAGTCATGCATCCATCCCATATTCCACTTCATCGAGAAGCCCAGTCCGTCATCCTCCGGCGCTCCCGTCACCTTCGGCCATGCGGTGGATTCCTCTGCGATCATCAGCACGCCCTGATTTCTTCCCAGCACGACACTGTTCAGATGCTTGAAGAACTCAATCGCCTCCAGATTCTTGTTTCCGCCGTAGATATTCGGTACCCACTGTCCGTCCTGTCTTCCGTAGTCCAGATAAAGCATGGAGGCCACCGCATCCACACGCAGCCCGTCAATGTGGAACTGCTCGATCCAGAACAGGGCGTTGGAAATCAGGAAGTTCTTTACTTCGTTCTTCCCATAGTCAAAGACCTTCGTTCCCCAGTCCGGATGCTCGCCCTTTCTCGGATCCGCATATTCATACAGACAGGTTCCGTCAAACTCTGCCAGTCCATGAGCATCTCTCGGAAAATGTGCCGGAACCCAGTCCAGGATCACACCGATCTTATTCTTATGCAGATAGTTAACAAAATACATAAAGTCTGCAGGCGAACCATAGCGGGAAGTCGGTGCAAAATATCCCGTCACCTGATAACCCCAGGAACCGTCAAAGGGATGCTCTGCGATTCCCATCAGTTCCACATGTGTGTAGCCCATATCTTTTACATAGGCTACCAGATCATGGGCCAGCTCCCTGTAATTGTAGAATCCATCCTCATCCTCTTCCTTCCATGGATGCTTTCTCCAGGAGCCCGGATGTACCTCGTAGATACTCATGGGCATCTCATCCTGTTTCAGGCCTTTCCGGTTGGAGATCCATGCACTGTCTCCCCACTTAAAGTTTGTGATATCCGCGATCCGGGACGCATTTCCGGGACGCATCTCTGAAGCATTGGCAAAGGGATCCGCCTTGTAAAGCTTTCTTCCATTCTTCGCATGCACCAGATACTTATACATCATGCCGGTCTTTGCCTCCGGGACAAATACCTCATAGATTCCCAGAGGCTCCAGCCTTTCCATGGGAATGCTCTCCTCATCCCAGTCGTTAAACTCTCCGATCAGATTTACAGCTGCGGCATTGGGTGCCCAGACTGCAAAATAAACGCCTGATTTGCCGTTTCTTTTTGTTTTGTGGGCGCCCAGCTTCTTATAAATATCATAATGGGTCCCCTGTCCAAACAGATACTGATCCAGTTCACCAATGCGAAGCTCTTCTTCTGCCTTTTTCACTGTTTCTGAACGGATCTCCGTTTTCTTTGTCACTGTTCTTTTTTTCGATGTTCTTTTGTTCATTCCCATCCACCTCAATCTACTATTTGGAATCGCTGTGTTACATGATCCAGAACAGCAGAATCCATACCTGTCTGCCTCCCGGAATTGCTGATTTACATAATAACTGTCCGGAACAGCAGCCCGCATACCTGTCTGCTTCCCGGCATTGCTGTTACCTTACATAAAACACCTTAGCACCGAAGGCTTCCAGTTCAAGATTCAGCCTTCCTCCTTCTGCTGCAACTTCTTCTCCTGTAAAAGCATCCGTACAGGAAGCTGAAGAAACAGGAACGGGCACGGACATCTGAGCCGGCGCTTCATCATTATTCACTGCCACGATCACCGCCTGATCGCCCAGGATCCTCGCAAATGCATACTGTCTGTTCGTCAGGAGCAGCTCTCTGTATTTCCCGTCTGCCAGTACTTCGTTTTCTTTTTTCAAAGCTCCCAGCTTCCGGATATATTCTGTCAGCTTCGGGTGTTCATTGTTTTCTTTCATTTCCGCCAGGTCAAGCTTCGGGCGCATGCCGTCATCATTGGCGCCTACTTTCCTGCCCTCAATTCCCCACTCGGATCCATAATACACCGATGGAATACCGGGAAGGGTATAAAGAAGTGTATATACAGAATACACATGCTCTTTCTCGTTCAGCTTGCTCATAATGCGGTCCACGTCATGATTGTCTACAAAGGAGTAAAGCGTCCTTCCCCTGTACAGACCACCATTTTCATCAAATTCTCTCCGGATCGTATGTGCGATCTCAAAATAATTGTGGTCGTTATGCCCGGAATAGAGACCCTTGTGCAGCTCATAGTTCGTCACAGAGTGAAGCATCTCATCATTTGCCCATCTTCCGTAATCACCGTGGATCACCTCGCCCATCAGCCAGAAATCCTCTTTCTCCTGCATCGTCACTCTGCGCATCTGCTTCATAAATTCAAAATCCAGACAGTCGGCACAGTCCAGACGGATCCCGTCAATATCAAACTCATGGATCCAGAAGCGAATCACATCCAGGAGATAATCCCTCACCTCCTGATTACCAAGATTCAGGTTGACCAGCTCAAAACAGTTTCTCCATGCTTCATAGCCGAACCCGTCATTGTACGGAGTATTCCAGCCGAAGTTGAGCCCCTTATACCATCCACAGTATCTGGATCCCTCCCGGTATTTCTGAATATCCTGAAAGGCAAAAAACTCTCTGCCGGTGTGGTTAAACACGCCATCAACCACCACACGGATCCCGGCTTCATGGGCAAGCTCCACAAATTCTTTAAAATCCTCATGATCTCCCAGTCTGCGGTCGATGCTGCGGTAATCTCTGGTATCATATCCATGCGTTGTAGACTCAAACAGCGGACCGATATAGATTGCCGTACATCCCAGATCCCGGATGTGGTCAATCCACGGAAACAGTTCCCGCATCCGGTGCTCTGTCTCCTTTCCTGTATTCTCCTTTGGCGCACCTGTCAGTCCCAGAGGATAAATATGATAAAATACTGCCTCATTGTACCATTTACTCATCTCATTTCTCCCGTTTTCAGTTACTATACTTTTATAAAAATGATGTTGGAGTCAAAAGCATTTGACCCCATGATGCCTTCTGACCCTGGCATCAATTAAAAATGCCATACATGAACTGATCAACAAGTGATCGCTTTTTTTCATCAGTCACTGTGGTTCCCTCTTCCTCTCCCTCACACATATGGAGAATATCCTGATTCAGCATACCGAGAAATCCAACAGCGAACTGATTCTGACGCCCTCTGATGTTTCCAAGCTGCGGGGTGGCCTCTTCAAAAAAATGCACGATAATACTGAAAAGCTCTGTCACCAGCGGCCGTACCGCCCGGTAAGCCTCATTTTCTTTCGCAGAATAAAAAAGCGCCATCATCAGCGTATACAACTTCCGGTTCTCGTTCGCTGCGTCAATCAGGCAGGATGCCATCCGGTAAAGGGTAGCCGGAACATCTCCATAGTAAGCTGACGCCCTTCGCATCGATTCATTGAGCGAGCGGAGCTTATCATTCAAAAGTGTCTCCAGAAGCCCGTATTTACTTCCAAAATAATAATATAATGTCGGCTTCGTCACTCCCGCCTTCTCCGCAATCTCCTGAACTCCCACAGCATCATACCCTTTCGCATAAAACAGATCCAGGGCGCACTGCAGAATCTTTTCTTTGTTGTCCATAGAATCCTCCTGTACTGGTATAAGTCAAATTTTCAGGATTTGTACGGTTTTCTATTGCTATTATACCGTTCGGTATACAGAATGTCAAGCAGGAGAAACTTCCTGTATCACAAATCAGGGCGGGATCATGTGCTGTACATGATCCCGCCCTGATTCCCGGTCATTTATGGTAACTATTCAGAGTCCATTCGCAAAATCGCCTCTACGGGGCTTTCCTTTTCTGTTTATTACTTAAAATCTTTTTCATAAAGTATGATCCTGTCATCCTCATCGTAGCGTTTCTTGCTGAGGATCATACCCAGCTTACGGAAGCCGAATTTCTCAGAGTGCCGGATCGCCTTATCTACGATATCCTTCACATCAAGAACCGTTACCGGATGCTCCGGTGTCTGAAGCTCTCCAATGCGGTTGTAAAGCGTCATCGTAGCCATATCCTCGATCCTGAAATCCTCATCAAATGCATACATCTTTCCAAACGCCACAAGCTCATCATTGGTGAAGATCGGAATCGTCACTTCCGATGTAAACTTCTCTGCCAGCTCCGGATGTTTGTCAAAAAGGGCTTTCAGCAGATGCTTTTCATCCTCAAGAATAATGATCAGACCGTCTGTACGGAATTCCATCGCTTTTGCCAGCTGCTTCACTACTCCGTCCTCCAGGTCTCCCGCCTCTTCTATGATCAGCGTGCCCCCTGCGATCTTCGCGATCGTGCTCGGTATATCCTTTTTGTTAAAATCCTCTGCATAAATCTTTGCGATCCTTGCAGATTTTTCCCCTTTAAACTTACTCAGCACTTTGGCAAACCGGATACCCAGTGTGGTCCTTCCGCTGCCCGGAAGTCCGGTAATGACTATATTTCCGCTTCTGGAAGTACGATCAAGCTTCACCTTATGCTTAGCCTCTTCTAGTGCCAGCGCAATCTGCTCCCTCAGTCCGCGGACAGATGAGAAATAAGAGAATATTCTCTGTTCATCCTGGGTCAGCTGCGGAATGATGCGGGATACCTCTTTCTGTTCCTCCTTCACAGGCTGCGGGGCAGGCTTTGCATTCTCCGGCCGCATATTCTCCACGCCTGCCGCACGCTCCAGTGCAGCTGCCAGATCAAGTGTATCCCCAACCGCTATCTCCGCCTGACTCTGCCGTACTTCCTCTGTAGCTGACGCAGCCGGGTTTTGCTGTAACTCTATGCCAGAAGATTCTGACGAATTCCTGTGAGGCTCTTCATTCGATGCTTCCGACACCTGAGCGGACTCCTCTTCTGAGGCTGTCGCAGTTGACTGAGCCAACGTCACGTCCGGTGCAGCCACTGCTGTCTGTGTCAGCTCTATTTCTGATGTCTTTACCGCTGTCTGAGCGAACTCAACGACAGATGCCTTCGGCATCTGTCCGGACACTTCGCCGTCTGCAGCAGACTGAACAGCCATAGCCGTCAGCACATCGTCAATATTCTCCCGTGGACTGCCATCCATCCCGGCACTGTGACCCTGATCAGATGCTATCCCGGTCTGCACCGTTTCTTCGCGGAATGGCTTATCATTCATCGGTTCGATGATTCCTTCATCACTTTCTTTACGTGTCATCCCGGCTACGATTTCCCTCATGCTGTCAGCGAGCTCCTTCTGAAGCGTCTCCACATGAAATACCGGTTCCCTAGCAGCTTTCTCCTCCTGTACCTCTGCCGTGTGCTGTGTCACCGCCTGAGCCAGTTCTTTCTCCGTCGCGCTGATAATACTGTCGGTAATCGCTTCTTCCTCTGAGGTAGGCATGGTTTCCGTAATGATCTTTTCAAGCTCCGGAACCGCAGCTTCCACCATTTCTGCCTGATTCGGAACATGCTCGCCTTTATGATCATAAATCGCCTGCTGCTGTTCGCTCAGAGGTGCCAGGTTTCTTTTAAGCTCAAGTGCTTTGATCACATACCTGCCCTGATGGAACCAGAGTACCAGATCATCACATTCTTCAATACATTTCTGATCCTCTCCCGCCTTATAATAAAGCCTTGCCAGCTCATAGGCCCATTTCTCCGTGTACTCCTTCTCCTTATACTCCTCAAGGATCGTGATCTGATCCTGTAGTGAAGAACCTCTTCCCTTGTATATCTTATATTTCAGCACATAACGGGAATTATCATTCGGTGCGATATTGACAAATTCACTGTAATATTCAATCGCCTCGTCAAACTCACCCATCTTAATCGCAATTTCTGTCAGACGGTAAAGCAGCATCCTCCCGTTCTGGGAACGGCGGTAAGCCCGCAAAAGAACCGCCCTGCTGTCCTCAAGCCTGTCATTTGCTTCATAAATCTCACTGACCATGCAGAGCGTTCTGATATTCCTGACCCTTTTCCAGTCAACCGTATCCGCCAGCCTGGCTGCATCTTCATAATTATCATTTTCAACTAATTTATTAATCTCTTCCAGTTTAAGATTGTATTCATATTTATCCAAAATTTTCACCTCGACCATTTGCCTGTAATGAATCATTTGGTTTAGTTTATCATACCTCTATTTGTATGTCAAAGAAAAACGCAGTGACTTTCGCTTCGCCACACTCACAGAAACACCTCGAACTGGCTGACGCATGAAGAGTAACAAAACTCACTCATAAAAGGAAAGACCCCGGCAGATTGTTCTGCCGAAGCCCTCCTTAAACTCAATTACTTTGTAATCTTCACAGTCCTGCTCTGACCCTTCTTTGCCAGAACCTTTTTATAAGCCTTCAGCTTCGAAGACGGAACCCTGATGACTGCCTTCTTATTGATACCCTTAAAGGCATTCTTTCCAACCTTTTTCAGGGATGTACTCTTGATCTTGATGCTGCCAAGCTTCTTACATCCGGAAAATGCCTTGCTGTCGATCTGTTCCAGACCCTTGCTGCTGATCACCACTTTCTTAAGACCGGTACATCCGGCAAAAGCACTGCTTCCGATCGATTTTACATTCTTTCCAACCGTCAGGCTGGTGATCTTTTTATTATTCTTAAATGCAGACGGTGCCACAGATGTGATCTTATAACTTTTTCCTCCAAGAACAACCGTGTTATAGATCCGGATCGTAGCAAGTTTTGTATTCTTAAGAGCTGTAACTTCCACTGTCTGCGCAGAAGCACTGGTTACCTTATACTTGAAGTTTCCACTGTCAAAAGTCTGCCCGTCTTTCACCGGTGTTTCCGGCTGTCCCGGTTTATCCGGCTGTCCCGGTTTATCTGACTGTCCCGGTTTATCTGACTGTCCCGGTTTATCCGGCTGTCCCGGGTTGGATTCCGTAAGCCCCTTCTGTGCCTTCTGCAGATTTTCCAGGAGTCCCGCAAGCGTATCCTTTGATGCACCGGTAAGATCCGCTTTTGCCGCATGATAAGCGTTCACGAAAGCATCCCAGGATTCCTTTGTATATCTGCCCTGTCCTGCTTTTACAACATCCTCTGCTGCTTTCACTGCAGCACTCAGTTTTTCAAGGGCGAATCCCTTTTCTACATCTGCCTTAACTTTGCAGGTCGCTGTTTTTGAGCCATCCTTTGTTGTCACGGTAATGGTTGCTTCCCCATCCTTCAGCGCTTTTACGACACCGAAATTGTCGACTGCAACGATCTCCGGATGAGAACTTGTAAAGGTTACCTCCTTATTATCTGCATCTGCCGGCAGAATCTGAGCGATCAGGATATCACTCTGCTTTTCTGAAGTGAGTACGATCTCTGATTTATCCAGAGATACACTCTGTACTGCTACCGGGTCGGCAGAAGCCTCTGTGTATTCAAATGTAAACTTATCAATCACAGGGCCGCCCTTGGAGTCTGCTGTAAATACCAGTTCACCGGCACCCGCCTGGGTCACTTTGATCATAAGCTCCGCAGTATGGCTGGTTGTCGCATTACTTTCCCCATACACATCCCTGCTTCCGCTCTCCACATTTGTACCGCTCCAGTTGAATGCATTTGGATTGGACTCGCCTCTTCCACTTCGATAGGTTGCTGTCACCTTATATGTCCCTGCCTTTGCCGCATAGAACGGAAGTCTGATCTTATTTCCGTTTTCAAACCAGTCAACAACCGTTCCATAGTCCTTCTGTGCAATGCGGACGTACTGATCTGCATTAACAGCGCCGGATGCATCCAGCGTAAATTCCTCCGCTTCCAAAGGCTTTGACTCACCTGCTTTTCCCGGGAGCACGAACGGATCCTCAGCCGTATAGCCTTCCCTCTCCACAAGGGCATTCTTTGCATTATAGGCAGCCACTGCTGCTGCTTTTATCGCATCCTCTGTAGCAAGTCCGCTGTTCTTACATGCCTTAAGTGCTGCCAGTGCTTTTGAAAATTCCGCTGCGCTTGCTGCTGTATAATTTTCCAGAACTACCGACTCACAGTCTGACAGAATTCTGTCCACATTGAGCGTGTGAAGTGTTACATGACAGTAGGATTGAACACCAAGAGATGCTTCTCCAGCATCCATCAGTGTGAAGTAGAAATCCTTTCCATCCTCACTTCTCTCATTTTCCAGACCTGTCAGCGTTACTTTCTTTGATGTTTCCCCATCTTTAAAGACAAGTGTTCCTGCCAGATCCTTGTAGTTTACACCCTGCTCTGCTCCTGAGGACTGGGTAACATAAGTAACAGAAACCTCTCCGTGCGAACCGCCTGTACGGATGATCTCAACCTCTGTCGTACCACCGTAAAGCAGGCTGTATTCTGACTGCTTCAATTCAAAAATACCTGATCCTTCTGTATACCTGGCCTCACTCAGACCAATCGCCTTATTCGTACATACCATGCGGACCGTATGCTGACCGTAGGCCAGTTCAGGTGTTGTATAGAGCAGCTGTCCCATTGCTCTCGTCGCATTGTTTGTATTTACAGATGTGATCTTCTGATCGTCAATGTAGACATCCATGGTTCCATGATTCGGATCAATCGTACCGAAGATCCATGCTTTTGTTCCTGTAAAAGAAAAGGATGCAACTCCGTTTTTTGTCGCATTTGACCATGCGGAGGTATTGTTATTCTCCAGGATCCAGGAATTGTCCAGTGTAAATTTTGTAATCGGAAGAGACTTCAGATTGGTCGGCAGCTTCACAGTACCGGATGACTCCGCTTCAAAGCCTTCGGATGCTTTAAATACACCGACATTGTTGATCAAAGGTGTCGCTTCTGATGATGTGATATTGATACGGATTGCCGTACCCTCTACCGCCTCGCCTCTGCACAGACGTCTGGAAGAGATCGTTGCACCGCTTGCAAACTCCTGCCAGCGTCCCGCAATATTTTTATACTCTACTGTGAAGGATGAGATTCTCTGACCTTTCTGGATATATTCCTCGATAGATACCACATCAAACTTCCTGGTTGCCCCAAAGTTGATTTCCAGACTTCCTGTCGTCTGTCCCTCTGCTGCCGCCCAGTAGGTGTTGTCATATTCCTGACCTTCCGGAATTTCGTCAAGCACATTTTCTGCAGAATACTTCTCTGAATCACCCCATACGCTGGTAGCTGTCGCAGTCACTCCGTCTGCCTTCGTAAAGTCCTCATCAAACGTATCCTGGATATTCTGTCCAAGCTCCTTGAATCTGTTCAGCTGGACCTCGCCCACCTGACCGTTCTTGTTCGGAGACAGATTCAAAAGCAGCGCAGCACCATGACCTACGGTCCTGAAATAGATATCTGCCAGTTCTTTCATGGATTTTACCGTATTGTCACCGGCAGAATCACGCCAGAACCATCCGCTGAGCATCTTGGTATCTACCTCCGGCACCGACCACTGATCTCCCTGCGGAAGACCCTTGATACAGCGGGAACCGTCTGTACTCACGATCAGGCTCTCGTAATCCTGTCCTTTGGTAACCTTTGCCCAGGTAGTATCTGATGCAACACCGGACTCATTTCCGATCCAGTGGATTCCACCCGTGCTGGCAAGTGCAATATCCTCTGCCCCGTTCTTTCCGTTTACCGCTTTTCCTGTTCCGAAAATCTGACAGTTCGGATTTGTCTTTCTGATCGCTCCGATGATTCCCTTCCAGTCATAGGTCTGGCGGTTGCTGGCATTTCCCTGTGCACCATCCATCCACCACTCTACGAAACGGTCAGAGCGTCTGTTCGGGTTATTGTTTCCATATTTATAGCTTCCGTCAGCTTTCTTTGCCGTACAGATTTCTGTGATCTCGGCAATATACAGTTCATTATAGTCTGTATACCCTGCTGAGTTTGCTCTGTTGTTATTATCACCAAAACATCCGTAATGGTCCTCATGGATATCCCACGGGGACAGATAACATCCCATGTCCAGATTGTACTTCGTACAAGCGTCTGAGATCTCTTCCAGGATATCCCCGTCATAGTTTGTGCTGTCAATATCATAATCTGTGCAGTCACTTGCCCACAGACAGAAACCGTCATGATGCTTTGCTGTCAGAATCAGCCTGCTGAATCCTGCTTCCTTCACTGCTTTGACCATTGACTCTGCATCAAATTTCTCTGTCAGTTTAAAGATATCACCCGGCAGCCTCTCACCGTAGGATTCTCCCCACTCTACATTATTAAAGGTATTCGGCCCAAAATGACAGAAGGCCGCAAGCCCTTCTTTCATATAATGAAGCTGCTCATCATTGGGAAGTACCCCCCAGGCTTCCGGTTCCGCAACGTCATTACCAGGCAGATCGATAATCGGTGTTTCCCATGAATCTGCCGCTTTTACGCCTGCCGGAGCTGTAAATGTGGCTGCAACCATCATGGCAGACATTGCTGCTGATAACCATTTTTTCCATAGTTTCATACCATTCTTCCTCCTCTTTTATTGGATATTGCTATTTCCTTCTGATTATTATCATCTTTATTTTAACATTCTACCTAAGTTTATGCAATGCTATTTTCCTGTTTTTTAGTAAATTTAAACACAACAGGCATTGCTGTTTACTCTGTAACAGATATTCTGCGCTGAGTATTTTTGATCTGCGCAACCGTGACATGCTCTCGCCACTTAAATCAAAGATTTTGAAGTGGGAGCCTCCTGTTCAACAGCCCTCATGAGCCAAGTATCTGCAGGCTATCCTCGCGTGTCCCGCGATTGTTTTT
>OLOS01000424.1_pt1 | contig 46025 bp, 46 predicted proteins | sample 1672631 | NCBI WGS metagenome assembly OLOS01 (sample SAMEA3136707, study PRJEB25190) | human gut metagenome | biome: human gut; feature: human-associated habitat; material: faeces | place: Austria | collected 2013 | reverse complement strand
CCTACATGAGCAAAAGGAAAGCCTCGAAGAGGCGATTTTGCGAATGGACTCTGAACAGTTACAAAATTTTTTGAAAAAATTTGAAAAATGTGTTGACGAACGGAGAAAGTGATGATATAATTCATGATGTTGCAGCTGATGTAACATTTCCAAACAGGAAATGCGGGAGTGCTGGAATTGGCAGACAGGCTAGACTAAGGATCTAGTGACTGCAAAGTCGTGTGGGTTCAAGTCCCATCTCCCGCATGAAACCAAAAGGAGTTTTGTATTTTGAGATACAGAATTCCTTTTTTTGTAATATGGAAAATTCTTTGAATTTCCTATATTACAAAACCCTTCGGTACAAATATATCTCTGCATTCCCTGTATAACAAAACCTTTCGGGAGATATACACCCGCATGTTGCGTAAACAAAAATATTGCAATCACTGATTTCGAATGATATACTAATCGTTGAATAAAACGTAACCCGCCCGTGGGGAAAGGATGGAGGACGATAAGATGAAAAAAGTAGAGGATTATGTAATGAGTATTCCGGATTTTCCGGAGCCGGGAATTATTTTCCGGGATGTAACCAGTGTGCTGCAGGATCCGGATGGGCTGGCACTGGCCATTGATTCTATGAAGGCACTGCTGGATAATGTAGAGTTCGATGTGATCGCAGGAACAGAATCCAGAGGCTTTATCTTTGGCGTTCCCATTGCCTACAGCATGCACAAGGCATTTGTCCCGGTGAGAAAGAAAGGAAAGCTTCCAAGAGAGACGATTTCCCAAAGCTATGACCTGGAATATGGCAGTGCAGAGATTGAGATGCACAGGGATGCGATATTACCCGGGCAGAAGGTTGTGATCGTGGATGATCTGATCGCCACAGGCGGAACGATAGAGGCTACCGTGAAGATGATCGAGGCGCTTGGCGGGGAAGTTGTAAAGATTATTTTCCTGATGGAGCTGGCAGGCCTGAAAGGCAGGGAGAAACTGAAAGGTTATGATGTAGAATCGGTAATCTGTTACGAAGGCAAATAAGAAAAGACGGTGATGTGTATGCCAATGAAAGAGAAAACAACCGGAGTAAATAAAGAAGAGATAAAAAGGGTGGATGCCAGTGTCAAAAACATGGCTGATTTTACCAGTCCGGATGTACTGTATCAGGAGCTGATCCAGAGTGTCCGGAAATATCATCCTTCCGCAGACATTTCCCTGATCGAGAAGGCATATAAGATTGCCCGGGATGCTCATGAAGGGCAGAACAGAAAGTCGGGGGAACCCTATATCATTCATCCTCTCTGTGTAGCGATCATTCTGGCCGATCTGGAGCTCGATAAGGAGACCATTGTAGCGGGGCTTCTTCATGATGTGGTGGAAGATACGATCATGACATCCGAGGAGATCACCCGGGAATTTGGTTCGGAGGTTGCCCTGCTGGTAGATGGAGTTACTAAGCTTGGACAGTTAAGCTACTCTGCGGATAAGGTGGAGGTGCAGGCGGAGAACCTGCGAAAGATGTTCCTGGCGATGGCGAAGGATATTCGTGTCATTCTGATCAAGCTTGCGGACAGGCTGCACAATATGCGGACCCTGAAATATATGAAACCGGAGAAGCAGAAGGAAAAGGCAAGGGAGACTATGGACATCTATGCCCCGATCGCGCAGCGTCTCGGTATTTCAAAGATCAAGGTAGAGCTGGATGACCTCTCCCTGAAGTATCTGGAGCCGGAGGTCTATTATGATCTGGTTGAGAAGATCGCCCTCAGAAAGAGCGTCCGGGAGGAATTTGTCCGGGGGATCGTTGAGGAGGTCAGCAATCACATTGAGGCAGCGGGGATTAAAGCGCAGATAGACGGAAGAGTGAAGCATTTCTTCAGTATCTATAAGAAAATGGTGAACCAGGACAAAACGCTGGATCAGATTTATGATCTGTTTGCTGTCCGCATTATTGTAGATACCGTGAAGGACTGTTATGCGGCACTTGGAGTGATCCATGAGATGTATAAGCCCATACCGGGACGTTTCAAGGATTACATTGCCATGCCGAAGCAGAATATGTATCAGTCTCTGCATACGACATTGATCGGACCGAACGGACAGCCGTTTGAGATTCAGATCAGAACCTTTGATATGCACCGGACAGCAGAGTATGGTATTGCCGCCCATTGGAAATACAAGGAGAGCTCTGACGGCAAAAAGCCTGTGGCAGAGCAGGAGGAGGAGAAGCTGAGCTGGCTGCGCCAGATTCTGGAGTGGCAGCGGGACATGTCGGATAATAAGGAGTTTCTGAGCCTGTTAAAGAGTGACCTGGATCTGTTTGCGGAGAATGTATACTGTTTTACGCCGGCGGGAGATGTAAAGAACCTGCCGAACGGCTCCACGCCGATTGATTTTGCCTATAGTATCCATTCTGCAGTGGGAAATAAGATGATCGGTGCCAGGGTCAATGGCAAGCTGGTGAACATCGATTACGTTATTCAGAACGGGGATCGTATCGAGGTTCTGACCTCACAGAATTCAAAGGGTCCCAGCAGGGACTGGCTGAAAATCGTAAAGAGCACCCAGGCAAAGAATAAGATCAACCAGTGGTTCAAGAATGAGCTGAAGGAAGATAATATTGTCAGGGGAAAGGAGCTTTTGTCATCCTACTGTAAGGCAAAGGGAATCGTTCTCAGTGATCTGCTGAAGCCTTCCTATATGGAAAGCATCATGCGCAAGTACGGATTCCGGGACTGGGATTCAACGCTGGCGGCCATCGGACACGGCGGTCTGAAGGAAGGGCAGGTTGTCAACCGGCTGCTGGAGGAGTATGAGAAGCAGCACAAGAAGGAACTTACCGATGAAAATATTCTGGAAGCGGTAGAAGCGAAGGAGAAGATGCGCGTTACCAAGTCAAAAGGCGGTATCGTGGTCAAGGGGATCCATGATGTGGCAGTGCGCTTTTCCAAGTGCTGTTCTCCGGTTCCGGGAGATGAGATCGTGGGATTTGTAACAAGAGGGCGTGGTGTTTCTATCCACCGGACCGACTGCATCAATGTGATCAACCTGACAGAGGCGGACCGGGTGCGGCTGATCGATGCCGAATGGCAGGCTCCCAAGTCAGGAAAAGGCGGGGAACTCTATACGGCAGATATCAAGATCTTTGGTTATAACCGAACGGGACTTCTGGTCGATATCACAAAGATTTTTACAGAGCGGAAGATTGATGTGACCAGTGTGAACAGCAGGACCAGCAAGCAGGGAACGGCAACGATATGCATGACCTTTGATGTGCCAAGCAGAGAGGAACTGAACCGTCTGATCGAGAAGATCCGCCAGGTGGAGAGCGTGATCGACATTGAACGCACCACCGGATGATGAAGAACAGGAGGAAGATCACCTATGGGAAAACTTCGTATTGAAAAACGTGTGCTGGGAATGGTGAGAACCAACAGTTATCTCGTGATAAATACAGAAACCAGAGAAGCATTTCTTGTGGATCCGGCAGATTCCGCGGAGGTTATCCGGAAAGATATTGATGCCTTCGGAGTACAGCCGGCAGGTATTTTGCTGACGCACGGGCATTTTGACCATATGGGAGCGGCTGCGGATCTGGCAGAGCATTATGGGATCGGGATCGGTGCGGGCACGCAGGAGGCTGATGTGATGGAGGATCCGGCAATGAATTTATCCATACAGTTTGGAAAGCCGTTTGTCGTAAAGGCGGACCGTCTGTACTCAGATAAAGAGGAGTTCTGTATGGCAGGCTTTCAGATCCGTGTTCTGCATACCCCCGGTCATACGAAAGGCGGCGTGTGTTATTATCTTCCGGAAGAGAAGGTACTGTTTTCGGGGGATACCCTGTTTTATGAGAGTGTAGGACGTTCGGATTTTCCGACAGGAAGCATGTCTGTTCTGGTACATTCTGTCCGGGAATTGTTTGATGTACTTCCGGATGACACAGACGTTTATCCGGGACACGAATCTGCCACTACGATAGCACATGAAAAGGAGTATAATCCGTTCGTATGATACTTGTTAAGCTGAATAAACGTGATTTTGAATATGATATCCATTCCCTGATACGTGCGTTTTATCCGGGAATGGAAGTTTCTGTTTTTATTCCCGGAATTTTTCAGGACGGTCCGGGACAGAGGAAAGAGCAGGAGACTCCGGAGCTGACGGTCCGGATCACACTGGAAGATCAGAGGATCGGGTGCAGTTTTGAGGATGCCTGTGGAAAAGTGCTGGTACAGCGCAGCACAGATGTGGATGAGTGCGCCGACAGGAAGGAAACGAAGAACTGCCTGAAGGCATTGCTTTACCAGATGCTGTCAGAGTACACGGGGCAGACGCTGCCCTGGGGAAACCTGACGGGTATTCGTCCCACAAAGATTCCCATGGCACTTTTAGAGGCGGGAAAAAGCAATGTGGAGATTGCGGATCACATGCGGAAAACATATTTTACCAGCAATGAGAAGACGGCACTGGCCATCATGATCGCCAACCGGGAGAAGCATATTCTGGAAAATATTCATTACGAGGACGGGTACAGTCTTTATATCGGAATCCCGTTCTGTCCGAGTATCTGCCTGTATTGTTCCTTCAGCTCCAGTCCTCTCCATATCTGGAAGGATCAGGTAGATGCTTATCTGGATGCCTTATGTAAGGAGATCGCATTCGGAGCAGAAGCATACAGAGACAAGATCCTGGATACCATTTACATAGGGGGAGGAACACCTACCACCCTGAGTCCGTCACAGATGGACAGGCTCCTGACAGAGGTGGAAAAACATTTTGATCTGTCTCATCTGCAGGAGTTTACCGTGGAGGCGGGAAGACCGGACAGTATTACCCGGGAGAAGCTGCAGGTGCTGATGGAGCATAAGGTGAGCCGTATTTCCATCAATCCGCAGACCATGAATCAGAAGACACTGGATATCATCGGGCGGCGCCATACGGTAGAGCAGACAGTCGAGGCGTTTAAAATGGCCAGACAGCTCGGGTTTGATAATATCAATATGGACCTGATCGTCGGACTTCCGGGCGAGGAGCTGCCTCAGGTGGAGCATACGATGAAAGAGGTGACGAAGCTTGATCCGGACAGTATCACGGTACATTCACTGGCAGTGAAGCGGGCGGCCAGACTGAACATCTTTAAGGATGAGTATAAGGAAATGACCTTTACGAACAATCAGGAGATCATGGATCTGACAGCTGCTTATGCGGGAAATGCGGGGATGTCCCCTTATTATCTGTATCGTCAGAAGAATATGGCGGGGAATTTCGAAAATGTGGGATATGCAAGAACAGGAAAGGCTGGAATCTATAATATCCTGATCATGGAAGAAAAACAGTCGATCCTGGCTCTGGGTGCAGGCGCTTCTACAAAAGTGGTCCGTGGTGCGGACCGTATTGACAGGATCGAAAATGTGAAGGATATCAGAAATTATATTGAACGTATTGACGAGATGATTGAACGCAAGAAACAGGGATTTATAAAGTATGGAAAATAATCTGACGAATCTGGAACAGCATATGATAAAAGAGATTTCCCATGGCATCTGTGTCAGCAACCTTGCCTGGCGGGTAGCGAAGGAGGCGGGGCTTGACGAGGAGCAGTGCCATGAACTGGCGGTGGCAGGGATGCTGCATGATGTGGGAAAGCTTGAGGTCTGGAAATACATCTGTCAGAAGGGGAATACACTTAATATCGAGGAAATGCGGTATGTAAGGACACATTCCACATTAAGCTACACCATGCTTGTGAAGGAATCGTACTCTCCCTTCGTTCTGGAGAGTATTCTGTATCATCATGAGAACTATGACGGGACAGGGTATCCGTCGAACCGGGCAGGAAAAGAGATTCCCATCGGAGCAAGGGTCCTGCGTGTGTGTGATGTCTTCGCCGCACTGATCTCCAACCGCGCCTACCGCCGGGCATATTCTATTGACATGGCAGTGGAGCTGATGATTGAGGAAGTAAAGAATTTTGATATGAAAATATTCCTTGCCTTTCTGACCGTTATCCATCAGGAGGGAATTGAGGATTTATTGAATAAAAGCAGGCTGGATTGTTTTGAATTTGAGGAGGAAAAATTATGAGTCTGAAGAAGAAGCCGGTTACAGGGATGAAGGATATTTCACCCAGGGAGATGGAAATCCGTGATTATGTGATCCGACTGATCAAGGAAACCTACGGAACCTTCGGGTTTTCATCCATAGAGACCCCGTGTGTGGAGCATATTGAAAATCTCTCAAGCAAGCAGGGGGGAGAAAATGAAAAACTCATTTTCAAGATACTTAAGAGAGGTGAAAAGCTGAAGCTGGATACCGCCGGATGTGAGAGTGATCTGGTAGACAGCGGGCTGCGCTATGATCTGACGGTGCCCCTGTCCAGATATTATGCGAACAATGCCAATGATCTGCCATCACCGTTTAAAGCACTCCAGATGGGAAATGTGTGGCGTGCCGACAGACCGCAGAGAGGGCGTTTCCGTCAGTTCATGCAGTGTGATATCGATATACTCGGAGAGCCGACGATCCTTGCGGAGATCGAACTGATCCTGGCGACCTCCACACTGGTCGGAAAGCTGGATTTTGAAAATTTCACGATCCGCATCAATGACAGAAAAATCTTAAAGGCGATGGCAAAATACAGTGGATTTCCGGAGGAAAGCTACGATCTGGTATTTATTATTCTGGATAAAATGGACAAGATCGGGCTGGACGGTGTGGCAGCAGAGCTGGAAAAAGAAGGCTTCGCGAAGGAGAGTATCGACAAATATCTCGGACTGTTTCAGGAGATCACGGATGATCTGGCAGGTGTCAGATACCTGAAGGAAAAGCTGGAAGGTGTTCTGGATGCAAAGGTTGCAGAAGATCTGGAAACCATCATTGAGAGTGTGGAGGCCGTGAGGACGGCAAACTTTAAGATCGTCTTTGATCCGACGCTGGTAAGAGGAATGTCTTATTATACAGGACCGATCTTTGAGATCAGCATCGATGGCTTCGGCGGCTCTGTGGGCGGAGGCGGACGCTATGATGAGATGATCGGCAAGTTTACGGGCAGCCAGACCTGTGCCTGCGGCTTTTCCATCGGTTTTGAACGCATCGTTATGCTGCTCCTGGAGAAGGATTATCAGATTCCGTCAAAGGCAGAGAAAAAGGCGTATCTGATTGAAAAGAATATGCCAAAGGAAGGATTACTCAAGATCTTCCGTGAGGCGGAGAAAGAGCGCAGCGAAGGAAAACAGGTGAATATCGCTGTGATGAAGAAGAATAAAAAGTTCCAGAAGGAACAGCTTGCCGCAGAAGGATATACGGAATTCAGGGAGTTTTTCAAAGACAGGTTGGATTAATATCTGCATGACTCTGAATAGTTACAGGAAAAGAAAGAGAGGAAAGCGATTCATGGCAGAATCAATGAAGGGGTTGAAGAGATCCCACAGATGTACAGAGCTGGGTGCGGCAGATGCAGGCATCCAGGTAACCGTAATGGGCTGGGTCCAGAAGAGAAGAAATCTGGGAAGCCTGATTTTTGTAGATCTGCGCGACCGTTCCGGTCTGCTTCAGATCGTATTTGATGAGAAGGATATCGGAACCGAAGGATTTGAAAAGGCGGGCAGGCTGAGAAGTGAGTTCGTCATCGCAGTAACAGGAAGGGTGGAGCTGCGTGAGGGTGCAGTGAATGAAAACCTGGCAACCGGCGAGATCGAGATCCGGGCTACCGGGCTTCGGATCCTTTCCGAGTCTGAGACACCGCCATTTCCGATCGAGGATGATATTAAGACAAAGGATGAGCTGAGACTGAAATATCGCTTTCTGGATCTGAGACGTCCCGAATTACAGAGGAACCTGATGCTTCGCAGCAGGGTGGCAAATTCAGCCCGCCAGTTCCTGGCGGATGAGGGCTTTCTGGAGATCGAGACACCGATTCTGATCAAGAGCACACCGGAAGGGGCCAGAGATTATCTGGTGCCAAGCCGTATTCATACAGGGCATTTCTATGCACTGCCCCAGTCCCCGCAGCTCTTTAAGCAGCTGCTGATGTGCTCGGGATATGACCGGTATTTTCAGATTGCCAAATGCTTCCGTGACGAGGACCTGCGTGCTGACAGACAGCCGGAGTTTACGCAGATCGATATGGAGCTTTCTTTTGTGGATATTGATGATGTGATCGATGTCAATGAGCGTCTTCTGGCAAAGATTTTTAAGGATGCCATCGGTGTAGATGTACCGCTTCCGATCCCGAGAATGACCTGGCAGGAGGCGATGGACCGTTTTGGTTCTGACAAGCCGGATACCCGGTTTGGAATGGAGCTTAAGGATGTGTCTGAAATCGTGAAGGACTGCGGCTTTGGCGTGTTTACAGGAGCACTGGCAAATGGAGGCAGTGTCCGGGGAATCAATGCCAGCGGACAGGGACATATGCCGAGAAAGAAGATCGATGCGCTGGTAGAGTTTGCAAAAGGCTATGGTGCAAAAGGGCTGGCTTATCTGGTGATCAATGATGACGGTTCTTATAAATCCTCCTTCGCAAAGTTTATGACAGAGGGAGAACTGGCAAATCTTGTGAATGCACTGGAAGGAAAGCCGGGTGACCTGCTTCTCTTTGCGGCTGACAAGAATAAGATCGTATGGAATGTGCTCGGAGCGCTCCGTCTGGAGATCGCAAAGAGCCTGGGACTGTTAAAGAAGGATGAATTTAAGTTCCTCTGGATCACAGAGTTTCCGTTGCTGGAATACTCGGAAGAGGAAGGAAGATATGTGGCCATGCATCATCCGTTCACGATGCCTATGGAGGAAGATCTGGATAAGATCGATACAGATCCTGGCGCTGTCCGCGCAAAGGCTTATGACATCACTCTGAATGGAAACGAGATTGGAGGAGGAAGTGTCAGGATCCATCAGGATGATATTCAGTCAAAGATGTTTGAGGTACTGGGCTTTTCAAAAGAACGTGCAGAAGATCAGTTCGGTTTCCTGCTGACAGCATTCAAGTACGGTGTTCCGCCTCATGCGGGACTGGCTTATGGACTGGATCGTCTTGTCATGCTGATGGCAGGTGAGGACAGCATTCGTGAGGTCATTGCCTTCCCGAAGGTTAAGGATGCCTCCTGTCTGATGACAGGTGCTCCGGGGACCGTAGATGGGCAGCAGCTTGAAGAACTGAAGCTGGAAGTGACAGAAGAGATTGAGTAAAGCTGCGTTATTTTATATGCAGCTGTGATGATACGGAACCGTAAACCGGTTTTGATGACTTCATCAGATCGACAAACAGAAATCAGGGGCAGCATGCGGAGAAATCCGCAGCTGTCCCTGATTTCATAAAGATCGAAGGGCCGTTTTACCGGACCCTGGGATTTGTCAGGAAGCAGGAAGCGCCTCTGACTGAAACCTTTCGATTGCCTCCGTCATGTTTCCAAGGAGTGCATCTGTGAAATCGCCATTTAACTGCATTTCCCAGGTGACACCATTGTTTATAAAATAGATTTCGATCGTTTTCGTGCAGGTTTTTGTATTGGTGTTCAGACATTCCATAAGAAGCGAGGCAGTCTTATCAGCCAGCTCTGTATCCGTAGCCCGGACAGCTTCTGTGGTGGAAGCGTAATCCAGAAGCCGTTCCAGATAGGTATCCAGGATGCTTTCCATATCAAGGCTGGTGATATCGATCAGCGAAGTGGCCTTATTTCCCTTCACCGTGACCTTCTGGATCCTGTAGGAAAAGCATTTGGAGATCTGGGTGGCGAGCGCCAGGTCCACCTTGTCATACAGCGTGCTGTAGGTCAAAAAAATATCATTCATTCCAAGACTGGAGACCCAGTTTTCAGGAGTTTCCTCCTTAAACATTTCCAGGACTTTTGTGATGATCTCTTCCGGGGTTACCAGATAGGGATCATGCAGACAGGAGATGAAGCCGCCGACAAGTTCATCTTCCAGTGTCTCACTGCTCTGAATGGACCAGTGCCCGTCCTTTTTTGTCAGGCTGAAATGTGCGACTGTCTTTACCTGATCATAATTTCCGGAAGAAAGAACATCACGGAGAAGTGTAAAATAAGAGTTTCTGGCAACGGACGTATCTTCTTTGGATTCCGGAAGGACTGAGTCAGCAATCAGCTCAAGACAGAGATCCTTTGCCAGAGCCTTTGCATCAATATTTTCAATCTCTACATTTACGGTAGCCTGTTCCTCTGTGGTACTTGATGAGAGGATGCGATAATGGAAATTCCGGAAAAACAGCTGTACGGCTTCTGTAGTATCCGGGCCGATGTCCACACTGCCGGATCTGGAATGTACCATATCTTCGTAGGAGATCAGGTTCCGTATGGTGTTCTCATCCAGCTTCTGGATGAGGTTTAATTCGGATTTCACAGTTTTCACCGGCTCAGACTCCTGACAGCCACTGAGAGTGGATGTCAGTAAGACAAGAGAAAGGCAGAGGAAAAACAAAATACTGCGTTTTTTTATAAGACTTTTCATAAGGCTCCTTTCCTGTTACAGATGCAGAAATCTGCCAAGAAAGATCAGGGCAGCAATCTGAAGAATGAGAATGAATGGAATGCCACAGGTGAACTTTGCATGTCTCGTCTTATGGCGGAACAGGTACATTCCGGCCAGAGAGCCGATGCTGCCGCCCAGTATGGCAATCATGATAAGGACTCTTTCGGGAATGCGCCATGCATGTCTCTTTGCACGGGACTTGTCTGCCCCCATCGAAAGGAAACCTATGAGGTTCAGCGCAATCAGGTAGTTCATAAGATAAGGTATCAATCATATCACCTCTTGTTCTGTGTTTTGTAAAGCAGCCTTGTGTCAGAGACCAGACAAATGGCAGACTGCTTTCCTGAATATGCAGCAAAGCGGAATGTGAATGCCCGCTTTATCAACTACTGTCTATGGTATATGAAAAAGAAGCAGATGTCAAATGTCGCTTGACAATGCCATATAAAACAGATAAGATATGTTTACTGCGGCGGAATAAAGTATAAAATCGTTACATTAACATGAAACGCCGCCCAGATAAATGTATATGAGGAGGAAATTTCAATGTATTCACTGGATGAAGTGAGGGCAGTTGATCCGGAAATCGCTGATGCGATTGTCCGTGAACAGGAGCGTCAGAACAGCCATATCGAGCTGATCGCATCAGAGAACTGGGTGACAAAGGCTGTCATGGCAGCGATGGGAAGCCCTTTGACGAATAAGTATGCAGAAGGTTATCCGGGAAAACGTTACTATGGCGGATGCCAGTGTGTGGATGAGGTGGAGAATCTGGCAATCGAACGTGCAAAGAAGATCTTCGGTTGTACGTATGCAAATGTACAGCCGCATTCAGGTGCTCAGGCAAATATGGCAGTGTTCCTGGCAATGCTGAAGCCGGGAGACACAGTCATGGGTATGAACCTGGCTCACGGAGGACATCTGACACATGGAAGCCCTGCGAACTTCTCAGGTATGTATTTTAATGCCGTGCCATATGGAGTGAATGATGAAGGAGTGATCGATTACGAAAGAGTAAGGGAGATTGCCCTGGAGTGCAAACCGAAAATGATCGTTGCAGGTGCAAGTGCCTATGCGAGAACAATCGATTTCAAGAGATTCAGGGAAATCGCGGATGAAGTGGGCGCTTATCTGATGGTGGATATGGCTCATATTGCCGGTCTGGTAGCGGCAGGTCTGCATCCAAGTCCGATCCCCTATGCAGATGTGACCACAACGACAACCCATAAGACACTGCGCGGGCCGAGAGGCGGCATGATCCTTTCCAGTGAAGAGACAGCAAAGAAATTTAATTTTAATAAAGCCGTATTTCCGGGAGTACAGGGCGGCCCGCTGATGCATGTTATTGCAGCAAAGGCAGTCTGCTTTAAGGAAGTACTTTCTGATGAGTACAAGGTATATCAGCAGAATATCGTGAAAAATGCACAGGCTCTCTGTAAAGGCCTGATGAGCAGAGGAGTGAAGATCGTATCCGGAGGTACGGATAATCATCTGATGCTTGTGGATCTGGTGGAGACAGGAAGGACAGGAAAAGAGGTGGAAAACCTTCTGGACAGTATCCATATTACCTGTAATAAGAATACGATTCCGAATGACCCGAAATCTGCATTCGTGACGAGTGGTGTCCGCCTGGGTACTCCGGCCGTAACTGCCAGAGGAATGAAGGAAGAAGATATGGATGTGATCGCGGAGGCGATTGCTATGATGCTGGCAGACCCGGAGGCAAACAAGGAGAAAGCAAGAGGGCTCGTTAAGGAGCTGACAGATAAGTATCCGCTGCTGTAGGAGAAGATTACATATTTTACTTGTATTTGTCCATAATAATGAGCCAAGGGACCTATAGACACAAAAATACATGCAAGCATGTATTTTATGTCCATTTGTCCCTTGGCTCATCATATTACTGAGGTGATTCAGATGGACAAAGATAAGCAGGAAGAGCTGGCACGTAAGAAAGCAAATGAAAAGTTTAACAGCGTGACGCGGAAACAAAAGCCGGAGAACCAGAATCAGACCCATAATGTGCGGTCGGAGGCGGTAGAGGCGAAGAACCGGCAGGTATAACAATCATACCATCCGGATGAGAAACGAATAAAGAAGTTAAAATGGTCGTTCAGTCATTTCTAGTTAGTGGACTGGACGACCATTTTCCATATGAGAAAACCCTTATTTTTCCGCATAGTAATCTTAAGCAAATTTTAAGTAGGAAGATGCATAGAGTACATGTTATACTAAATGCAAAGAAAAGATCCGTAAGGACAGTTTTTTGTAATACAAATCGTAACTGTTCAGAGCCCATTCGCAAAACCGCCTCTGCGAGGCTTTCCTTTTGCTCATGTATGGCTCTCGCCATATAGATTTATAAAATTTGCCTCCGGTGAGAGGGCTCCCCAAGGCAAATATTTATAAATCAGCATGGCTCTGAACAGTTACTACAAATCTATGAAATGGAGGGGCAGTATGAAGATAAAAAAGAAGCAGATCATTATCATTGGTGCGGTGCTGGCTGTTGTGGCTGCAGCAGGTGTGATTTTTACGGTGGTGAGAAAGGGAAAAGGTTCAGGTGGCTCATCCGGCAGCACGGTCTATGTGGACTCCGTGACGGATATCTGTGGACTGGGAAGCGGAAACGGGCTGACAGACCGGTTTGCAGGGGTTGTTGAGCCGCAGAAGACATTGTCGATCCAGGTTCCGTCAGATAAGAAGGTGGAAGAAGTACTGGTAAAGGAAGGCGATGAGGTCAAAGCCGGAGATAAGCTTTTTACATACAGTACGGAGGAGATGGAGGAGAATCTGGCACAGGCGGAGATCGATCTGGATCGTCTGGCGAATGAGATCGAGCAGACGAAAGAGCAGATTGCATCGCTGAAGAAGGAGAAGGCAAGCGCATCTGCAGATTCACAGCTCAGCTATACCACTCAGATCAATACGGCAGAGAATGAGATCAAGAGAAAAGAGTATGAGCAGAAGAGCAAGAAGATGGAGATCGAGAAGCTGAAGAAGAGTATTGCAAATGCCACAGTTACAAGTGAGATGAACGGTGTGGTAAAGGCGATCAATTCTACAGAGTCATCAAATGTGAATTCGATGACAGGAGAGGCAGAGGCTTTCATGACGATCCTGGCTACGGGAAATTTCCGGATCAAGGGTACGGTAAATGAACAGAATATGTCTTCAATTATAGAAGGACAGCCGGTTATCGTCCATTCCAGAGTCAATGACGATACATGGAAGGGAACACTGACTTCCGTAGATACAGATAACCCGGAAAAAAATGAAAGCGGCATGATGTATATGAGCTCAGATGGAAGTTCGGCAGACAGCTCCAGTAATTATCCGTTCTATGTAGAGCTGGAGTCTGCGGACGGCCTGATGCTGGGACAGCATGTCTATATCGAGATGGATTATGGGCAGGAGGAACAGGCTGAGGGAATCTGGCTGGACAGCTATTATATCGTTCAGGATGACGGTGATCCTTACGTATGGGCGTCAAACGCTAAGGAAAAGATGGAAAAGAGGAAAGTAACACTGGGCGAACTGGATGAAGAACTTCAGCGTTATCAGATTCTTGATGGATTGAATGAAGAGGATTACATTGCATTTCCGGACGGCATGATCAAGGAAGGTGATGCTGCTGTTAAGAATGTGGACCAGACCATGGATATGGATATGAACGGCATGGGAGATATGGGTGGAGATGCTATTCCATCTTTTGATGATAACTCCATGGAAGGTATGGATGGAATGATGGATGAAGGCGAATTCATGGATGAAGGCGAATTCATGGATGATGGTGAATTCATGGATGAGGAATATGAGGACGAAGACTTCGGTGATGAGGGATTCGAAAGTGACATGGGTTCCCTGGCAGGTGAAATGGACGATGCCGGAATCGGAGATGAGGAAATGGAGGAGACAGAGTGATACTAGAATTGGACCATATTTATAAGGATTATATGCAGGGGAGTATGGTGGTTCCGGTATTAAAGGATGTAACCCTTCATGTTGAAGAAGGTGAATATGTGGCGATTATGGGGCCTTCCGGCTCCGGAAAGTCCACACTGATGAATATTATCGGATGCCTGGATAAACCCACCAAAGGGGAGTATAGTCTGGACGGCGTAAATATCCTTCATCAGAAAGATAATGATCTGGCTGATGTGAGGCTGAATAAGCTTGGCTTCGTCTTTCAGACCTTTCAGCTTCTGCCCAGACAGACGGCCCTGGAGAATGTGGCTTTGCCTCTGGTGTATGCAGGAGTTTCTAAAAAGGAGAGAAATCAGAGAGCAGCAGAAGCCCTTGACAGGGTAGGTCTCTCTGATCGTGTGAGCTTTGTGCCAAACCAGCTTTCCGGCGGACAGAAACAGCGTGTAGCCATTGCGAGAGCGATGGTGAACAGACCGAAGATCCTTCTGGCGGATGAGCCCACAGGTGCCCTGGATTCCAAATCGGGAAAACAGGTGATGGAGCTGTTTGAAAAGCTGAATGCGGAAGGTGTGACGATCATCATGATTACACATGGCCGTGAAATCGCACGCCATGCAAGAAGAGTCGTAGATATTTTCGATGGAGAAATTTCCGAACGGACAAAGGAGGAGGTGACTCTGTGAAAAAGAAAACAATCATAGCAATCAGTGTCGGTGCTGCTGTCCTTGTGGCAGGTGGGGGTTATGGAATCTTTCGACTGGTTAAAAGCAATGCGGCTCCTGTGGAGGTTACTTCCGTGTCCAGACTGAATACCGGCTGGTGGGGAGAGAGTATTCCGACCTCGGGCATCATTACATCAAATGCCACCCAGGAGGTACATCTGTCAGACAATGAGATCGTAGACAAGCTCTATGTAAAAGAAGGTGATCAGGTAAAGGTTGGAGATAAGCTTTTATCCTATGATAAGACCCTGCTGGAGCTGGATCTGGAATCTGAAAAGCTGGCAAAACAGTCGATTAAGCTTCAGATTAAGTCTGCGAAACAGGATCTGGAAAAACTAAAGAAGATCACTCCGATTCCGGACAGTATGTACGGCGATGCAGGCGGAGCGAATGCGGTTCTTGTTAGAACGGCAGCAGTGATGACAACATCAGGTGAGCAGATGCCGGATGCAGCAGGAGGACAGCCGGAAGCACAGGCAGAACAGCTGGCCGGTCAGACACCGGATACACAGACAGCCCGGCCGGATGGTCAGACACCTGAGACGCAGCCACCGGAAGCAGAGACACCGGAAACTCTGGGGAAAGAGGTTCTGGATCCGGACAGCGGGAAACAGGAGGAGACAGAAAAGTCGCCACTCAGTAAGGTGAAAGCGTATACAAAGCTGAACAGTGACTCCAAACCGTATAAAGGGTCCGGAACAAAGGATGATCCTTATATATTCTTCTGTAAGGATGGAACAACAATCTACGCTTCCTTCATGAATAAGATGCTTGGATACAATGAAGCGGGAACCTCTAAGAAAAACGGAGGAATGCGGGGAGACGGAAAAGGAAGCTATGCGATCCTGGAGATCCGTGAAGGAGATTCTGTCAGCGGAGGTTTTGTGAAGTCGATCAGTATCAATGGAACGGTAAAATCCGATAAGGCTTATGCACCGGACATTACCTGGACTTATGCAAGCGATGGTGTTACGAAGAACGTACCGGAAGTAGATGAGCCTTCGGATGATATGGATGACGATATCTGGGATGACGGCGGTTTTGATTTTGGTGAGGATGTATATACGGTTACCGAACTGAAGGAGGCGATCAAGGAAAAAGAGGACGAGATAGAAGATCTTCGTCTGGATTACCGTGAGGCAGAGATCAGTGTAAAGCAGGCGAAAAGAAAATTAGATGAAGCCACTGTGACAGCGACGATTAATGGTGTCGTGAAATCCGTAGGCGATCCCGCAGTGGGTGAGATGGATGGGGAGCCCTTCCTGACAGTCACCAGCAACGAGGGTATGTATGTGAAAGGCTCCATCAGTGAGCTGAAACTGGGCGATGTTGAGGTAGGTACGGTAATGACGGGAATGTCCTATGAAAGCGGCATGTCCTTTACTGCAGAGATCTCGGAGATTTCAGAATATCCGGATACTTCTGAGTCTTACTGGTATGGTGGACAGGCCAATGCTTCTCAGTATCCGTTTATGGCGTATATCGAAGATTCCGAAGGGCTCAGCAATAATGAGTCCGTGGAGCTGTCGATCGAAGACAGCGGCAGTACGAACAGTTCTGCCATCTATCTGTATAAAGCATATATCCGTTCGGAGAACGGGCAGAGCTATGTTTATAAGGCCGATGAAAACGACCGACTGGTGAAGCAGTACATTAAGACCGGAGCGACCGTTTACTCCACAGCAGTGGAGGTAAAAGGAGGACTGAGCCTGGAAGACCGGATCGCCTTTCCATACGGAAAGAATGTTGTAGAGGGTGCGAAGGTAAAAGAAAGCGATGACTCATTTGGTATGTACTAGGAGGGCAGAAAAATGTTAGAAAATATACGGTTATCACTGCAGGGAGTGTGGTCACACAAAATGCGTTCCTTTCTGACTATGCTGGGCATCATCATAGGTATCGCTTCCATTATTTCCATTGTTTCTACGATTCAGGGTACAAATGAGCAGATCAAGGAAAATCTGCTGGGTGCCGGAAATAATACGGTTGAGGTGAAGCTTTACCAGGGAGACTGGCCCTATGAGATCGCAGATTACAATCCGGCGCCGAAGGGTGTACCGGTGATCAGCGAAGAGGTGCGTCAGCAGATCCAGGATCTGGATGAAGTGGAAAGTGTCGCATTATATAACAACCGCTCTTATGCGGAGGGCATTTATTATCGTGATAAGAACCTGCAGGGCGCAAATGTGCTGGGTGTGGATAATCATTATTTTTCCACCTGCGGCTATATCGTCCGGACAGGGAGGCAGTTCCTGGAGGAGGATTTTACAAAATTTCACAAGGTGGCGATCCTGGATCAGACGTCTGCCAGCAGTCTGTTTCAGGAGGAAAGCGCTCTTGGGAAAACGATAGAGATCGGTGGCGAGCCATTTACAGTCATTGGTGTAGCACAGAAAAAGCAGGAGTTTGAGCCCGTCATCAACAGCATGGAGGATTACGAGATGTATCTGGGAAATGAATCCAGTGGTATCGTGTATATCCCGTCATCCGCCTGGGGAATCGTCTATAAATACGATGAGCCGCAGAACGTGGTCGTAAAGGCTGCTTCCACTGATGATATGACGAAGGCCGGAAAGAAGACGGCAGACATCCTGAATCAGAGTTTAAATGTGTCAAATACAGATATTAAATACAAATCCAAAGACGTTCTCGAACAGGCACAGGATAAGCAGGCGCTCAGTGAAGCGACAAACATCCAGCTGATCTGGATCGCCAGCATCTCGCTCCTGGTAGGCGGTATCGGTGTCATGAACATCATGCTGGTATCTGTCACCGAGCGAACCAGTGAGATCGGACTGAAGAAGGCGATCGGAGCGAAGAAAAAGCGTATTCTGGGACAGTTTCTGACGGAAGCAGCTGTGCTGACCAGCATGGGCGGTGTCATTGGAGTGGTGGCAGGAATCATTCTGGCACAGGTCATTTCAAAAATGGCAGATATACCGGTGGCGATCAGTATTCCGGCAATTATTATATCTGTGCTTTTCTCCATGCTGATCGGAATCGTATTCGGACTTCTGCCATCGATCAAGGCAGCCAACCTGAATCCGATCGATGCACTGAGGCATGAGTAAAAAGTGATTGCATTTTTCAGGCTATTATGCTATAATGCAATAGCTGTTTGTGGGACATGGTTGATGAATGTACCGCAAAAGACAGAACTGTAGGGACTTACAGGGATAGTCCGGGGAAGCTTGCTGTGGAAACATGAGGAGCAGCATTGACCGGGAATGGATCCGTATGCCGGAGGAAATGGGTCTTTCGGAGGAAAATACGGATAAGCAGTTCACAAATATAAATTACGAGGTGAAAATCATGAAAGAAGGAATCCATCCAAATTATCATCAGGCAACCGTTACCTGTAACTGTGGAAACACATTTGTAACAGGATCCACAAAGAAAGATATCCATGTAGAAATTTGTTCAAAATGTCATTCTTTCTACACAGGACAGCAGAAAGCTACTGCAGCCCGTGGACGTATTGATAAGTTCAATAAGAAGTATGGTATTACAAGCAAATAAGATGTAAAGATAGGGTTGAGGTTGGAAAATCTCAACCCGTTTTACTATGTACAGGAGCTGCGTAGCAGCGGATAGTCCGCAGAGCGGACGTGTCTGAGCTCTGCTGTTCTGAATCAATACAGTAGAGGAATAAAAAAGCAGACCGTGCAAGCTTGCTTGCAAAGGGCTGGTGTTGAGTAAAAACCGGAAAGGAACGGTGCATATGAAGTCATCCAATATTGGCGGACAGGCAGTGATGGAAGGGGTCATGATGAAAAATGGTGACCGCTATGCCGTTGCTGTCCGCAAAGAAAATGGAGAAATCGTCGTTAAGACAGAAGATCATATCAGTTTTATAAAGAACCGAGAACTATTATCACTGCCGATCATCCGCGGTGTATTTAATTTTATAGACTCCCTGGTACTGGGCATGAAGACACTGACTTATTCTGCCAGCTTTTTTATGGAAGAGGATGAAACAGAAAAAAAGGAAGTCGATAAGGAAAAACAGGAGAAGAAGGACTCACTTCTGATGGGAGTTACAGTGGCATTTTCCATTATCCTGGCTGTGGGGCTGTTCATGGTGCTGCCATATTTTATTTCTACGCTCTTTCGGAGATTTACAGATTCAGCAACTGTGATCGGTCTGCTGGAGGGTGCAGTACGTCTCGCCCTGTTTATGGGCTATATCCTGCTGATTTCCAGAATGGAGGATATCCAGAGGGTATTTCAATATCACGGTGCGGAGCATAAGTGCATCAACTGTATCGAGCATGGACTGGAATTGAATGTGGAGAATGTGATGAAAAGCTCAAAGCAGCACAAACGCTGTGGAACCAGCTTTCTGCTGATCGTTATGCTGATCAGTATTGTGCTGTTTCTCTTCATCCGGGTGGAATCTCCGGTGTGGCGTGTAGTGATCCGTATTCTGCTGGTTCCTGTGATCGCGGGAATCTCCTATGAGTTTATCCGCCTGGCGGGGCGCAGTGAGAACCGGATCGTAGAAATCTTAAGCAGACCCGGGCTGTGGATGCAGAACCTGACGACGAAAGAGCCGGATGAAACGATGGCAGAGGTGGCGATCGCTTCAGTTGAGGCAGTGTTTGACTGGAAAGTGTATCTGGCAGAGAATTTCGGGAAACATAGTGGAAAAGAGAAAGGGAGCCATGTATGACGCCGGGAGAGATACTGAAAAAAGGAGAGGGTTATCTGACAGAGTGCGGGATCCCGGATGCCTCTATAGATGCCTGGTATCTTCTGGAGTATCTGCTGAAGCAGGCCGTCGGGGCACACGTAAACCGGGCGTGGTTTCTGCTGAACCGGCAGGAGGAGCTTCCGGAGAAGGTATGGCAGGAATATGAAGAACTGATAAAAAAAAGAGGAACCCATATGCCGCTTCAGCATATCACCGGTGAGCAGGAGTTTATGGGAATTCCTTTCATCGTAAATGACAAGGTTCTGATCCCGAGACAGGATACGGAGATTCTTGTGGAGGAAGCCATGAAGAAAGCGAAAGCCGGCATGAGGGTACTGGATCTTTGTACCGGATCGGGATGTATCATCATCAGCCTGTTAAAGCTGATGCCGGGACTCACAGGAATGGCATCCGACCTGTCTGCAGAGGCACTTAAGATTGCAGAAGAAAATGCACGGCGTCAGGGTGTGACGATTGATTTTCGGCAGGGAGATCTGTTTGAACCGGTGGAGGGAAGCTTTGACCTGATCGTATCGAATCCGCCGTATATCCCGACGGCAGACATTCAGGGGCTGATGGAAGAGGTGCGGATCTATGACCCGATGATGGCTCTGGATGGCAGAGAGGACGGACTGTATTTTTACAGGAGAATCCTGCAGGAGGGCCTGAAGTATCTGAAACCGGGCGGCTGGCTGATGGTCGAGATCGGCAGTGATCAGGGTAAGGATGTGTCGGAGCTGATGGAAAGGGCAGGGCTTTCGGAGATTTCGATTGTGAAGGATCTCGCCGGGCTGGAACGTGTCGTGAAGGGAAGAAAGATGGAGATAGAGAAAACAGTCACAGGATATCAGGAGGAAGAGAGATGTTTGATAAATTAGAAGATCTGTTGATCCGCTATGAGGAGATCATGAGCGAATTAAGTGAACCGGATGTCGCAAACAATCCGGATCGCTTCCGCAGGCTTATGAAGGAGCAGAGCAGTCTGACTCCGATCGTGGAAGCATATAAAGAATATAAGCAGTGCAAACAGAATATCGAAGATTCTCTGGCTATGCTGGAGGAGGAATCTGATGAAGAGATGCGTGAGCTCGCGAAGGAGGAACTGAATGATTCCAAGGCGAGAGTGGAAGAACTGGAGGGGCAGATCAAGATCCTTCTGCTGCCGAAGGACCCGAATGATGACAAGAATGTTATCGTGGAGATCCGTGCGGGAGCAGGCGGTGATGAGGCAGCGCTTTTTGCCGCTGAGATCTACCGTATGTATGTACATTATGCAGAAGGCCGCCGCTGGAGAGTGGAGCTGATGGAATGCGAAGAGATCGGTATCGGCGGTATGAAGAGTGTGACCTTCATGATTAATGGTCAGGGTGCTTATTCCGTGATGAAATATGAGTCCGGCGTACACCGGGTACAGCGCGTGCCGGAGACGGAGTCCGGCGGACGTATCCATACATCCACCATTACCGTTGCCGTGATGCCGGAGGCAGAAGAGGTCGATATCCAGGTGGATGAGAAGGATATCCGCATCGATGTCATGCGTGCGTCTGGAAACGGTGGTCAGTGTGTCAACACCACGGACTCTGCTGTTCGTCTGACTCATTATCCGACAGGTATCGTGATCTACAGTCAGACCGAGAAGTCCCAGCTCCAGAACAAAGAGAAGGCATTCGCCCTGCTGCGTGCGAAGCTGTATGATATGGAATGTCAGAAGCAGCATGACGCTGAAGCTGAGGCAAGGCGCAGCCAGATCGGAACCGGTGACCGCTCCGAGAAGATCCGTACCTACAACTTCCCGCAGGGTCGTGTGACCGACCACCGGATCAACCTGACCCTGTATAAGCTGGATAAGATCATGGACGGAGATATCCAGGAGATCATCGATGCACTGATCGCAGCGGACCAGGCGGCAAAGCTGGCGAAGATGAATGAGAATTAAGGGATATTAAAAAGAAAGTGTCTGATGTCAGTAATCATAGCTGATATCGGGCACTTTGTTACTGTTCACTTCGTGACCAGTAACACGCTTCGCGATGCACAGATATGATGCATTCTGCATCATATCGCGCTACTACTCTCGGATTTTCTGTGACTTTCGCTACGCTACACTCACAGAAAACACCTCGAACTGACAGACGTGTGAACTGTAACGATTTTGTTGTTAAAGTTGATGAAATTTGAGTGGAGTTGTGGTAAAATTATCTTCTCACCAGGTGCGAAGCCCATTTTGGATATGGGAAGTCTTAGTTATCTATGTGTGTTTCATGATGGATGGTAAGAAATATATTGAAAGTATAATGAGCTTTCCAGTATGTAACTATACGCAAGGAGTATCAGAAAATAATATTGGATATGTATCAGGCTTGATTGAAGGTGGTATTCCTTTTAAAGCAGAAGTGTTTCATTATAAGATACTTTGAAAAGATAAGGTGATAGATTTTGATGGACTTTGAAGAACTGAAAAGAGTTTTATTTCAAGAAGTTACAGGAAATAAGTATAATAGGGAATTGTTAATAAATGTCTATGTAAAAGATGCCATTTTTGTGAAGAAATTGGTAAAAGAAGGAAAGTGTTCCGCAGAGGCTGTAGAATTTCTTAAAGATAATATTCAAAAGATTGCTGATATTTTTAATCAGATATCTATTCCATATTTTAGGAATACAAAATATGAAGAATTATTGCTAGATTATTATGAGAAAAAAGTTTGTCAGCAAGTACAAGTAGACCAGACAAATACGCTAATGGCAATCAATAACCATTCTGAAAAATCAAATTCTCAAATTGGAGGACGATTAGTTAAAGATTGGAATATAAATGTTCAAACTTATATGAAGTATTTGATTGACGAAACAAAAAATGGGAGGATTGTATGGGTAGAGTCAAAATCTGGTAAATCGTTTACAGTTACACTTGCTGACAATAGAGTTATAAAATTACGATATAGCGTACATAAAGGTAATATAAATTATTCGTTGGTAAGAATGTTGAATGGAAAAAAGAATAAAGTTGCTATATCAGAAGAAGAATTTAAAAAACTTTATAGTACGATTAAAAATGAAGAGTTTGTAACATCATTGAAAAGTGCTGAGAGTTCGGCAAGAACTGTTGAGAAGAAAAAGACGGAAGTAATATATGTACGAGAAGATGATGCGTTTCCTAAATGCAATATATATGCAGGCTTAGTTCCTATTAGCAGTAGTTCGAAGAAAAAGCAAAACCAGAATCTAAAGATACGCGAAAGAACTGTATATAATTTACAAATGAATGATGAGAAATATGGCTGTTTAATAAAGAGAACATATATTGGAAAACTGAAATGGAAGTGTGTAAAAAAATCTAAGTTGCAAGATAGAGTTTATATTTCTGAAGATGATAAAGGGAATAAGCTCTTATTACATTGTTATTCTGATGAAAATGCTTTTTTATATAGGTTTTATATAAATGGAGAGAATCAGACGATTGGAGGTATACAGAGATATCTTGAACAAATGATAGTAAGAAAAAATCCAAAGGTTGTAAGTAACGTGGATTTGTCAGGATATTATGTATTCGGTGAAACAAAGACTGCAAGTAAAGAGGAAATGGATGAACCCAATAATTTTCCTGCAAAGCGAAGAATTAATGTCGTTATCAAAGACTTGGTTGTTCGTAGAAATGTCTTTAAATGTATGCATAAGAAACATGCAATAGAGGATATTGATGCAGTTGTGAAGATTATGAATAAAAATATTGAAATAGAAGAAGTTGTTGTTTCGGCAGGATACTGTAGGCAATGTAAGGTCTTTTTTATTCTTGAGAGTACATATCAGTATTTGCGGAAAAAAGGTGTTGTTGCGTTTAGAACTGTCGATGAGAAAAGTTATTTAAATCAGAACTATTTGAATGGGAAACTATTGGCTCAAGAGTCCATTCTTATGCAATTTGGTTATACTGTATCTCAGACAGAGGGTTTATCCGAAGAAAGAAGACATAAGATACTATCTGTATTAGTGGATAATCACATTTTAACTAAGAGTGAGATTATTAGTTATTTGGACTTCTTTATAAGCCAAAGGAAAAGTGATAAGTTTTCTTTAGCAGTTGCGAAATGGACTATTGATAGAAACTATATAAGAAATTACAAAGTTGGTGAGTATTCAAAAATTGGCGTGGTTTATAGAAATGATTAGTAAATGTGCCAATACTATGTATGGGAGATAAAGGGAGGAACGATTGTATGCCACAGACAATTCATACACTGCTTACTCAATATTTATCAGATGTGCAAAAGATATATGGTACGCATCTCAAGAGTGCCATTTTGTATGGTTCTTATGCGAGAGGTGATTATACATCCGATTCCGATGTTGACATTATGTTGCTGGTGGATTTAACACCGGAAGAAATGGATGTATACTCTGACGCATTGTCAGAACTGGGATATAAATACAACGTAAACTATGATATCTGGATGATGCCGGTTGTGAAAAACCTTCAGCATTTTAAAAAATGGGCAGCAGCATATCCATTTTATACCAATGTACAGAAAGGAGGGGTGATTTTATATGAAACAGCCTGATTCGCTTCCTTGTTAACTGTACGAAATAGTTATGGAGTAATGAAACAATGAAAACAAAGAATCTTTCCGCCCTTTTTGCCATCCTTGCAGCGGCTTTGTATGCAGTCAATATTCCGTTGTCGAAACTTATGCTGGCACATGTGGATTCAGCCATGATGGCAGCTTTTCTGTATCTGGGAGCAGGAATCGGGATGCTGCTGTGCGGGCTGCTTGGAAAAATATCCGGCAAAGGGCAGAGTAAGGAGCCTCTGACCAGAAAAGAGCTTCCGTATACGATTGCCATGGTGCTGCTGGATATTGCAGCGCCCATACTGTTGATGTGGGGAATTGCCAGAACGAATTCAGCGAATGTTTCTCTGCTGAACAATTTTGAGATCGTGGCGACATCACTGATCGCCCTGTTTGTATTCAGGGAAGTGATCTCACGAAAACTGTGGACGGCTATTATTCTTGTCACAGCTGCGAGCGTGATCTTAAGTTTTGAAGGAAACGGAGCATTTTCTTTTCAGACAGGTTCTCTGTTTGTACTGGGAGCATGTGTCTGTTGGGGATTTGAGAATAACTGTACAAGGATGATCAGCAATAAGAGTTCTGAGGAAATCGTGATCATCAAGGGATGCTTTTCAGGGCTCGGAAGCCTGGTGATCGCACTGCTGCTGGGGGAAAGGATTCCCGGGATAAAATGGGTGGCAGCCGTGATGCTCCTTGGATTTATCGCTTATGGATTAAGTATTAATTTCTATATCATGGCCCAGAAAGAGCTGGGGGCAGCCAAAACAAGTGCGTATTATTCGATCGCTCCTTTTCTTGGCGTGGCGTTCAGCATGATCCTTCTGGGAGAGAGACCGGCCATCAGATTCTATGTGGCACTTGTGATCATGACGGTAAGTACGGTACTGATGGTAAGAGATACCATTGAACTGCAGCACAACCATGAACACACGCATACCCATAGCCATGTGCACAGTCACGGGGCGGTTACCCATGTGCATGTACATACCCATGTGCACAGCCATTCCCACATTCATGGCACAGACAATGGAAACCATGAACATATGCATTGTGATCTGGAAAACCATGATCACACGCATGAGACCGAAGAATAGAACCGAGGAATGGAACCGAGTATCAGAATGTCCGATGCTTGTAATTCTCCCATTCCGGCAGAGGGATGCCTGTTTCGAGGGAAGACTGAATATCGGTATAGTAGGCAAGTTTTCGCTTTACATGCTCCAGATCCTTCTCCAGATCCCGGATCTGAGCGATGACCTGTTCTTTATGATTGTCAAGCAGTTCCACAATACTGTCGATGTACTGTGTCTCGTTTTCCTCATATCGGTAAAGCTGCTGAAGCTGTGAGATGGACATACCGGTCCGTTTAAAGCAGCACAGAGAGCGCAGCCGGTTTACATGCATATCATAGTAAATGCGCTGATTGCCGGCGGTGCGTCCGACGTTTGTAAGGATGCCGGCATCCTCATAATATCGCAGTGTAGAAGCCGGAAGATGAAACATTTCAGACAGTTCCCGGATGGTGTAGGTATTCATGATAGATACTCCTTTCCTGATATTTCCTTTCATTCAAGTGTGCCTTGGTGTACCTGCTGCTGTTCACATGTCATTACTATTCACAGGTCAGCCAATTCGTGGGTTTTAGCATTTTGCTCTTGACTTCAAGTATACTTGAAGTATTATACTTTGTAAAGAATGAAAACAGTAACGAAAAACAATACAACCTGTTGTAAAACAGGGAGGTTATTGTTACAAAAAACACCTCGAACTGGCTGACGTGTGAATAGTAACAGGTTGTTTCATGAAGATTGGAGGAAGCATCATGTATAAAGCAAATGAAAAACGTTACGAAACGATGGAATACAACCGCTGCGGAAAAAGCGGTCTGAAGCTGCCGATGGTTTCGCTGGGATTCTGGCACAATTTTGGCACTCATGGAGATTATGAAAATATGAAAGCCATGTGCTTTACAGCTTTTGACAATGGCATCACCCATTTTGACCTGGCGAATAATTACGGGCCGGAGCCGGGAAGTGCCGAGGAGAACCTGGGAAGGATCCTGAAGGAAGAGATGCAGGCATATCGCGATGAGCTGCTCATCAGCACGAAGGCGGGGTATCTGATGTGGGACGGTCCTTACGGGGACTGGGGCAGTAAAAAGTATCTGATCGCAAGCCTCGATCAGAGTCTTACGCGTCTGGGACTGGATTATGTGGATATTTTTTATCATCACCGCATGGATCCGAACACACCGCTGGAGGAGACTATGGAGACGCTGGCCCAGATCGTCAGGAGCGGAAAGGCACTCTATGCGGGAATCTCCAATTACGATGGAGAGCATATGAAACAGGCAGCGAAGATCCTGAAGGAGCTGCACTGTCCGTTTGTCATTAATCAGAACCGCTATTCGATGTTTGATCGTGCCATTGAGAAAAACGGACTGAAGAAAGCAGCAGCGGAAGAAGGAAAGGGTCTGATTTGCTTCAGCCCTCTGGCCCAGGGACTGCTGACAGACAGATATCTGCACGGGATACCGGAGGACAGCCGTATCCGGACAGACGGAAGGTTTTTAAAGGAAAGCCAGATCACAGAAGAACGTCTGGAACAGATCCGCGCACTGAACCGGATCGCGCAGGAGCGTGGGCAGAGTCTGGCACAGATGGCGCTGCGATGGGTATTAAAGGATGATGATGTTACCAGCGTGCTGATCGGAGCATCGAAACCGGAGCAGATCCTGGATAACCTGAAGGTGGTGGGAAGTGCACCATTTACAAAAGAAGAGCTTGATGCGATTGAAAAAATTCTACAAGGATGACAAAAAAATACAGCCGGTAAATAAACCGGTTGTATTTTTTTGTAACAGGAAGTATACTATGGAGTGAAGTTTTATGGAGAGCACCAAGGATATGGTGTATATTCACTTAGTGATTGCCAAAAGGGAAGCAGTGGGGAGTATTCCGTATGTCTGCTTTACACTGGCAGAGGAGATACACGGGAAATGTGTATGGGAAACAGAAGACAAGGGGTTACTGGTCCTGGAGTGAACAGTAACGAAGAGGTTCCGTCAGGAAACGGAGCCGGGATTTGTTGAAAAAGGAGAGTTTTATGGGTAAATATTTTGGTACAGATGGATTCCGGGGAGAAGCAAATGTTAATCTGACAGTGGAGCATGCTTTTAAGGTAGGCAGATTCCTGGGATGGTATTATGGAAGAGATCACAAGGCAAAGATCGTGATCGGAAAAGATACGAGAAGAAGCAGCTATATGTTTGAGTATTCTCTGGTAGCTGGTCTGACGGCTTCAGGGGCAGATGCCTATCTGCTTCATGTAACGACCACACCGAGTGTTTCTTATGTCGTACGTACCGAAGGCTTTGACTGCGGAATCATGATTTCTGCCAGCCACAATCCGTTTTATGATAACGGCATCAAGGTGATCAACGGAATGGGATACAAGCTGGAAGCTGAAGTTGAGGAAAAGATCGAGGAGTACCTTGACGGGAAGATCGGGGAGCTGCCGCTGGCAACAAAAGGCGATATCGGACGCACCGTGGACTTTGTGGCAGGAAGAAACCGTTATATCGGATACCTGATTTCCCTGGCAACCAGATCCTTCAAGAATATGAAGATCGGTCTGGACTGCTCCAACGGAAGTGCTTCTTCCATTGCAAAGAGTGTCTTCGATGCACTGGGAGCCAAAACCTATGTGATCAACAATGAGCCGAACGGTACCAATATTAACACAAACTGTGGTTCCACACACATCGGAGTGCTGCAGCAGTATGTAAAGGACAACCAGTTGAATGTGGGCTTCGCATTTGATGGAGATGCAGACCGCTGTATCGCAGTGGATGAAAATGGAAACGTAGTAGACGGGGACCTGATTCTTTACATCTGCGGAAAGTATCTGAAGGAGGAAGGCAGATTAAATAACAATACCATCGTTACCACGATCATGTCCAACCTGGGACTTTACAAGGCATGTGACAAAGCCGGGATCAATTATGAGAAGACGGCGGTGGGCGACAAGTATGTATACGAGAACATGATGGAAAATGGGCACTGTCTGGGTGGAGAGCAGTCCGGACATATCATTTTCAGTAAGCATGCCACCACCGGAGACGGTATCCTTACCTCCCTGATGGTCATGGAAGTGATTATGGAGAAGAAGCAGAGCCTGGCAACGCTGGCATCAGAAGTCCGCATTTATCCGCAGCTTCTGAAAAATGTGCGTGTGGCGGATAAAAAGACAGCACGCGAGAACCCGGCAGTGATCGAGGCGGTGGACAATGTGACAAAGGCACTGGGAGATGAGGGGCGTATTCTCGTAAGAGAGAGCGGCACAGAGCCGGTCATCCGCGTAATGGTAGAGGCTGCAGAGGATGCACTCTGCGAAAAATACGTAAATCAGGTTATCGATGTGATGCATGAACAGGGATTAGTGACAGAATGATAACATGACAGAAGCTGTCCTTCCTTTCTTAAGCATAGAGGGGAGGCAGCTTTTTGTTTCTGATACAGTACGATGTTGGAGTCAAAAGCATTTGACCAAAGGATGCCTTCGGATTTTTCATGCAAGAATGAAAATCATGACCTTTTGATCCTAGTATATGAACCCCCGGGGAGGATAGTAACCGGGGTTGGAAAACAGAGGTGGGTCTGACCACTTTATATTTATAGAAAAGAGGAGCTTATGATAGAATTTAAAAGACCGGAGCTGGAGGATAAGGAACTGATTGAAAGCTATCTGCACAGACAGCATTCCAGAAGCTGTGAGTTTACTTTCGCGAACACCTATCTCTGGTCCAGACATTACCATGTACAGTTTGCTGTCATTGAGGACATGCTGGTATACAAAGCCTGCGGTGAGGAGCCGGGATTTTCGTTTCCACTGGGGGAGGAAAAGAACGTAAAGAGGGCTATGGAAGCGATCCATCAGTACTGTTCCGAACAGGGAGTGAACTATCATTATCATCTGGTGACAAAGGAACAGTTCGAGGTCATGGACAGGCTTTATCCGGGGAAATTCGAAATAGAATATAACAGAGATGCGGCGGATTATGTGTATGAAAGAGAGAAGCTGGCAAATCTTTCGGGGAAAAAGTATCATGGAAAGAAAAATCATGTGAATAAATTTGTGAGAATGTTTCCCGACTGGGCCTATGAGTCGATCAATGATGATAATAAAGAAGAGTGCTTTCAGATGGCGCTCAAATGGCGCAGGGAGAATGGATGTGAGGATGATCCGGAGAAAAATGCCGAAATGTGTGTGACCGCCAATTATCTGCGTCTCTTTGATGAGCTTGGGATGAGAGGCGGACTTCTGCGTGCCGGAGGGAGGATTGTGGCATTTTCCATCGGTGAGCCGCTGAATGAGGATACGATGGTCGTCCATATCGAGAAGGCCTTTGCAGATGTTCCGGGTGCATATACGATGATCAATCAGCAGTTTGTCCTTCACGAAACAGAAGGGTTTACCTATATCAACAGGGAGGAAGATACCGGTGCTGAGGGGCTTCGAAAGGCAAAGCTCTCCTATCATCCGGTATTTCTGGTAGAAAAAGGAATCGTGAGATGGAAAGAAGAACGAGAGGGGGAGTCGATATGAAAGCATGGGAGAAAAATATCAGAACCGTGGTTCCCTATGTGCCGGGTGAACAGCCGAACCAGATGGGAATGATCAAATTAAATACAAATGAAAATCCTTATCCTCCTGCACCCGGTGTGGCCAAAGCTCTGCGGGATATGGATGCGGATCTGCTGAGGCGTTATCCGGATCCGACAGCGGATGCGCTGGTGGATTGTCTGGCACAGCGGTATCATCTGGAGAAGGAACAGGTGTTTGTCGGCGTAGGATCGGATGATGTGCTGGCGATGTGTTTTATGACCTTTTTTAATTCCGCCAGACCGGTCCTTTTTCCGGATATTACCTATTCCTTCTACGATGTATGGGCGGATGTGTTCCGTATTCCGTATGAGTGCCAGCCGTTAAATAAGGATTTTGAAATCGTGAAGGAGGATTATTACAAACCAAATGGCGGTGTGATCTTCCCGAATCCCAATGCCCCTATCGGTGTATGCATGGAACTGGAGGCGATCGAGGATATCATCCTTCACAATCAGGATGTCGTTGTCATTGTGGATGAGGCCTATATTGACTTTGGAGGCAGATCTGCACGGGAGCTGATCGACAGGTATGAGAATCTGCTGGTTGTGCAGACCTTTTCCAAATCACGTTCCATGGCGGGTATGCGAGTAGGCTATGCCATGGGAAATAAGAATCTGATCAAGTATCTCAATGATGTGAAATATTCGTTTAATTCCTATACGATGAATGCACCTGCCCTGGCGGCAGCGGCTGAGGCGGTAAAGGATGAGGCGTATTTTCAGGAAACAACAGCGAAGATCATTGCCACCAGGGAAAGAGTGAAGCAGGAGTTAAGGGAACTGGGCTTTCAGTTTCCGGATTCCATGGCCAACTTTTTGTTTATTACGCATCCCGAATTTGCGGCAAGAGAGCTGTTTGAGGCGTTAAAGATCAAGAAAATCTATGTACGCTATTTTAATAAGCCAAGGATCGACAACTACCTGCGGGTAACCATCGGGACCGATGAGGAGATGGACCGGCTTTTGGGATTCCTGAGAAAATACATGAAAAAATAGTGGATTTTGTAGGAGGAAAGATGGAAGCATATACCAGCTTTGCCAGAGTGTATGATACCTTCATGGATAACGTACCCTATGAAGAGTGGAGTGAATATGTGGCCGGGATCCTTCGGGAGTACGGGATCACAGATGGACTGCTTCTGGACCTGGGCTGCGGAACCGGGAGCCTGACAGAGCTTCTGGCAGAAAAAGGATATGATATGATCGGCGTGGATTGTTCAGAGGAGATGCTGGAGATCGCCATGGAAAAGAAGGAGGCATCCGGGCGGGATATTCTGTATCTGCTTCAGGATATGCGTGAGTTTGAGCTGTATGGCACGGTGCGAGGGATCGTGAGCATCTGTGATTCCATGAATTATCTGATGACAGAGGAGGATCTTCTGGAGGTGTTCCGTCTGGTCAATAATTATCTGGATCCGGGCGGGATCTTCATTTTTGATCTGAATACCCTGTACAAGTACCGGGTGCTGCTGGGAGATGCGACGATTGCGGAGAACAGAGAGGAATGCAGCTTTATCTGGGAGAATACCTGGTATGAGGAAGAGCAGGTCAACGAGTATGATCTGACGATTTTTGAAAGAGAAGAGGATGGACGGTTCCGGAAATATGAGGAAACGCATTTTCAGAAAGCATATTCTGTTGAACGGATAATAGAACTGATAAAGGCGGCAGGTATGGAGTTTCTGGCAGTCTACGACGCATTTACAAAGGATGCGCCGGGGCCGGAAAGTGAAAGAATCTATTTTGTTGCCAGAGAGAAAGGAAAGAAAGCGATATGTCAGACTACATTGTAAGAGCGACTGCAGCGGACAGTCAGATCCGGGCCTTTGCGGCTACGACCAGAGAGATGGTGGAGTTTGCGCGTGGCGCCCACAATACCAGCCCGGTGGCAACGGCAGCCCTGGGCAGGCTTTTGACGGCTGGTGCGATGATGGGAACCATGATGAAGGGAGAGAAGGACGTGCTCACGCTCCAGATCAAGGGGAGCGGGCCGATCGGTGGAATTACAGTGACGGCAGACAGCCTGGGCCGTGCAAAGGGATATGTGAACAATCCGAACGTTCTTCTTCCTGCGAATGAGAAGGGAAAACTGGATGTTGCCGGTGCCGTGGGTCCCGGAATGCTCAGTGTGATCAAGGATATGGGACTGAAGGAGCCTTATGTGGGCCAGACGGTATTGCAGACCAGTGAGATCGCAGAAGACCTGACGTATTATTTTGCCACCTCGGAGCAGGTTCCGTCTTCTGTGGGGCTTGGCGTGCTTATGTCACATGAGAATACGGTGAAGCAGGCCGGCGGGTTTATCATCCAGCTGATGCCGTTTACAGATGATAAGGTCATTGATGCACTGGAGAAGAAGCTGGCAGAGATTACATCGGTCACATCCATGCTGGATGCGGGAATGACACCTGAGCAGATTCTGGATCACATCCTGGGAGAGTTTGGCCTGGAGATCAATGATACCGTGCCGACACAGTTCTACTGTAACTGCAGTAAGGAACGGGTGGAGAAGGCGCTGGTGAGCATCGGTCGTAAGGAACTGAAGGATTTGATCGAGGAAGGCAGACCGGTGACCCTGAACTGCCATTTCTGCAATACGGATTATACATTTTCTGTGGATGATCTGAAGAGAATATTAAAGCAGAGCAAATGACAGGCTTTGTGGCGGGGAAAATGACCAGAAGAAGCACAGACAAATTACGATTACCGGTTGTGAGTTAAAATAACGGAGGGATAGGCAATGTTTGATGGATTTGTTAAGGTGGCGGCGGTGACTCCGAAGATCAGGGTCGCTGACTGTATCCATAATGCGGCGGTTATCTGCAAAGGAATGGATGAGGCTGTGGAAAAGGGTGCGAAGATCGTGGTGTTTCCGGAGCTTTGCCTGACAGGATACACCTGTGAGGATCTGTTCTGGCAGGAGCTGCTGATCGAGGAAGCGAAGCATGCGCTGCATCAGATCATTTTTCACTCCAGGGAAAAGGATGCCCTTATTTTTGTGGGTCTCCCCTGGGAAAAGGACGGGAAGCTTTATAATGTGGCGGCAGCTGTATGCGGGGGACATCTGCTGGGACTGGTTCCCAAGCATTCCCTCCCGAATTATAAGGAATTCTACGAGGCAAGGCATTTTGAGCCGGGTCGCCGAAAGGTGGAGTGGGTGAACTATGAGGGATGCCCGGTTCCTCTTGGCATGAATCAGCTCTTTGTATGTAAGGAAATGGAAGGGCTGACGGTGGCAGCGGAGATCTGTGAGGATCTGTGGGCACCGGCACCGCCAAGCATCAGCCACGCACTGGCGGGAGCTTCCGTGATCGTCAACCTGTCGGCCAGTGATGAGATTACCGGAAAGGACCGCTACCGGGAGTCACTGGTGACGGGTCAGTCGGCAAGGCTGGTGTGCGGGTATCTCTATGCCAGCGCGGGGGAAGGAGAGTCTTCCACAGACCTGGTCTTCGGCGGTCACAATCTGATCGCAGAAAACGGTACTCTGCTGAAGCAGTCCAGGCGCTTTGCCAATGAAATGATCTTCGGGGATATCGATGTAAAGCGTCTGCGTTCCGAACGGAGGAAAATGACAACATTTTCCGTCAGGGGTCAGGAGGAATATGAGAAAATCGCATTCCATCTGGAGATGACAGAGACCAGGCTTGAACGTTTCATCGATCCTGCGCCCTTTGTTCCCGATGGCAGGCAGGACAGGGAAAGACGGTGCGAGGAAATCCTGATGATCCAGGCACTGGGACTGAAAAAACGGCTGGAGCATACGGAATGTAAGAGTGCAGTTGTAGGAATCTCAGGCGGTCTGGACTCTACACTGGCACTGCTGGTGACGGCGAAGGCATTTGATATGCTGGAGATACCCAGAGAATGCATAACGGCTGTGACGATGCCGTGCTTCGGAACGACAGACCGCACCTATACCAATGCCTGTGAGCTGACAAGAACCCTGGGCGCCACACTGCGGGAGGTGGATATCCGGGAGGCAGTAAATACCCATTTCCGTGATATCGGTCACGATCCGGATAAGCATGATGTGACCTATGAGAACAGCCAGGCGAGAGAGAGAACTCAGATTCTGATGGATATCGCCAATCAGACAGGCGGACTGGTGATCGGGACAGGGGATATGTCAGAGCTGGCACTGGGATGGGCTACCTACAACGGAGATCACATGTCCATGTATGGAGTCAATGCGTCCGTACCCAAGACGCTGGTGCGTCATCTGGTACGTTATTATGCGGATACCTGTGAAAGTGAGAAGCTGAAAGAGATTCTTCTGGACGTACTGGATACGCCGGTGAGCCCGGAGCTTTTGCCGCCGAAGGATGGTGAGATCTCTCAGAAGACGGAGGATCTGGTAGGGCCTTATGAGCTGCATGACTTTTTCCTTTATTATGTGCTGCGTTTCGGATTTGCACCGCGCAAGATCTTCAGGCTCGCAGGATATGCGTTTGCAGGTGTTTATGACCATGAAACCATTCTGAAATGGCTGAAGAAGTTTTACTGGAGATTTTTTGCACAGCAGTTTAAGAGATCCTGTCTGCCCGACGGACCAAAGGTGGGATCCGTGGCCGTTTCTCCGAGAGGAGATCTGAGGATGCCGAGTGATGCCTGCGTAAGGCTCTGGCAGAAGGATCTGAACGGTCTTATGTAGCTGAGAAGCAGCGAAGGAGGTGTTGCTATGAATATCAATCCAATGAAACTGATGCAGATGCGCAATGCCTGGAGCCAGTTTATGGTCCGGCATCCGAAGCTGCCAGGATATTTTCAGGCGGTGTCACAGAAGGCACTGAAGGAGGGAACCGTTATGGAAATCAGCATAAAGACACCGGACGGAGAGACACTCGCGTCCAATATCCGGCTGACAGCTGAAGATATCGCACTGATGGCAGAGACGAAGGAGATGTTCGGAGAGAATATGCGGTAACAGATGAGTCTGGATCTGCCGTTCTGAGCAGTTCCAGGATGCGTATTTGCCCGATTTGTTTTTTACAGGAGACAGCCGTGGATACAGATTTTATCGGAATGTGATGGTGCTGTATCTGCGACTGTCTTTTTGAATCGCAAAAGGAAAGCCCGGGAGAGGCAGTTTTGCGAATGGTCTCTGAACAGTTACGGTATGTTTAATCGGACACAATATCACCTTCGGCAGTCCTGAGTGCGGATCTGACTGCCTCTAAAAGTATCTGAGAGGTATAGCGGCTGTCTTCGGAATAAGTGATTCCTTCGGTAGACTGTTTTTCACAAATCTGTGCCGCAAGTTCATCCAGTGCCGGCTGTACCAGAGGGTACATGGTGGTTACGGTCTCGCTTAAGTTTACCAGACGGATGGAATTGATATGGTCGCTGTCTACAGTGACTTCCACATCCAGGGCATGGTTGTTTAGGGTGATCGGAGTCGTATAGACACCGGGAATGTATCGTGCCTGAGAGACGGAAGAACTGTCAGGACCCTTTGACGGGAGAGTATCAGGGGAAGAGGCAGGCCTGGGACGGAACATAACGATCATCAGGATCACCAGGACGATTCCAAGAGCGATAAAGATGCCGGTGTATATCAGCTCCCTCATACGAAATACCATGATTTTAGTTTTTGAACCCATTTGCAGTCCTCCTAACAATTAGATTTCTATATTCTATTTCAGGAGGGGAACAGATATGCATACTGCATCGTCTCTGTGCATGAGCAAAAGGAAAGTCTCGTAGAGGTGAGAGCCCTGCATGAGCAAAAGGAAAGCCTCGTAGAGGCGATTTTGCGAATGGACTCTGAATAGTTATATATATGGTAAGAATTTGCAGAAGAAATCCGGAAGTTTCATTGCAAAAGTACAGAAATAATGATATGATGAGACATAAGTGTAACGGGCTGGAAGGCAGGAAACAGGAAGGTTTATATTCGGTAATGAACTGCTGACGGCGGGAATAGAATTAAGAGACATTCGGAGGAGAAAAGGGGAATGGATAAGAGAGAACTGGATGATGAACTGCTGGAGCGTGACCGGGAGATCAGACGCCGCAGGGAACAGAAGAAGAGACTTCGGCGCAGGCAGATGATCCTGAATGCGGTGGGGTGCGCAGTGGTACTGGCAATGATCGTGGGGCTTACGACGCTTGCTACCAATCTGCTGGTGAAGGATGGAAAGCCAAAGAAGAAGACGGAGACAGAGTCGGAAAGTATGGCAGTGGAGACAGAGACGGAGGACAGGAATGCGAAGATCCTGGAGGAGGCGGCACTGCTGGCAGCCGGGTATGATTATGATGCGGCGATTGAGAAGATCAAATCAGTGAGCGGCTACGAACTGGATGAACAGATGACTGCCGCTGTTATGAAGTATACGACAGAGAAGGCAGCCTGTGTGGCAGTGGATGTAGATACGGTACCGCACATTTTCTACCATTCACTGGTCAATGATCCGTCCATTGCATTTAGTGCTTCGGTTCTGGGGCAGTCCCAGGCGGATGGTATGAATGCCTGGATGACAACCGTTGATGAATTTGACAAGATCACCCAGAAGATGTATGACAACGGGTATGTTTTTGTACGGCTGCGCGACCTGGTGGTTGAAACGAAGGATGCGAATGGAAATGTGACCTTTACCAGAAATGAGAATCTGATGCTGCCTCCGGGAAAGAAGCCGGTAGTGCTTTCCGTGGATGACCTGAGCTACTATCATTCTTATGAGAAGGCAAGCTATCCTGACAAGCTGGTTCTGGATGCGAACGGAGATGTCAAGTGCCATTATGTGAAGCCGGATGGAACAGAGGCAGTGGGAGATTTTGACGTGGTTCCCAGACTTAATTCCTTCCTGGAGAAGCATCCGGACGGCGCATACCGCGGTGCAAGGGGCATGATCGCTCTGACAGGATACAACGGTGTGCTGGGATACCGGACGGATGTGGCATACAAGACGGGGGAGAACCTGTCGGAGGATCAGAGCGCATGGCTTACGGCAAATCCGGGCTTTGACTGGGATCGTGAGGTTTCGGAGGCGACGAAGGTAGCAAATGCCGTCAAGGAGTCCGGGTGGGAATTTGCCAGCCATACCTGGGGGCATCTAAGTGTCACCAACAAGACAGTGGATGAACTGAAAACTGACAACGACAAATGGGTAAACACAGTACAGAACATTGTAGGACCTACGGACATTATCATCTTTGCACATGGAAACGATATCGGAGACTGGCACGATTACAGTGCGGATAATGAGAAGTTTAATTTCTATAAGAGTGCGGGCTACAATTTCTTCTGCAATGTAGATGGCTCCGTTCCCTACTGGGTACAGATCCGTGAGAATTATGTCCGCCAGGGGCGCATCAACCTGGACGGTTATATGCTGTACCGGGCCAGCCAGGGACAGACAGATGTGATCAACGATATGTTTGATGCAAAAGAAGTGTTTGACAGCAGCAGACCGACGCCGGTGACGGCAAACGGGATGTATTAAAGAAAGATTCCTCATCGGCTTTTAGACGGTGGGGAATCTTTCTTTATCACAAAACCTCCGGCGGATGCGCACTCGTGTGTTTGGAAGATGTCAGCAGAGCAAACTACGCCCGACGCGCAAAGTGTGCAAGCATAGACTCATATGCTTCCTTTGTGTGAAGCGGAGGATTTTCATAACATGGCGAACATCAGATAAGGATCTTATTTCACAGTCATATGCTGGCTCAGATAGCTGTTGTGATAAAAACCTGAGAAAGTAACATCCTCCCCGAACCATTCAGGCGGAACGAAAGCCTTCGCTTCTTCTTCAGAAGCAAACTCTACCTCCGCGAGCGTCAGCGGTGCCAGAGGTTCCTGGAAAATATCCAGTTCAATGGTCAGATGGTCGCCAAACGGGATCAGATATCTCTTTTTAGAGATCAGGTTTCCGTCAACCTTTGTGCGAAGATGTTCATAGGAAGCCGCTGTCAGCGGAAGATTGTATTCCTCCCGTACCATCATCCCCTTTGATTTGTAGGTAAGGTAGTATTCTTCATCCTGCCTGCGGATGCGGACTACCGGGGCAGTACAGAGATAACCCTGCTCGATCAGGTGAAACGGATACTGCTCCAGATGATCGGGCAGCCTTTTGATTAAAAATTTTCTTTCAATTTCCATGGAGTCCTCCTCTATTATAATAAAACCCTTCGCGGAATGCATATGTGAGTGTTTGAAAAGTGCCGGCAGAACCGACGTAAGGCTCATTGGTCGGGCAACTCATTATCATTGTACAACAGAAGAAACTGAAACGGCAAGTCTGATTTGCTTTTTCAGGCATTGTCGGTTAAAATGTAAGTAACCGTTCAGTGTCCCGGTTCTGTGTGTCCAGCAGGTAACCATCCAGTTCTATAAAACGGTGGTGTGTTTGAAAATGGGAGATATAGTCTGGGAACAGTATCGCAGATTTTGAAAGTATTTTTCTTCTGATAGCTATAACAGCGGTTTTGTGGTATACTATATAGGTAAAGAAAATATGGACTTAGCGGAAAAAGAAAGCAGGAGTGATACCATATGTTAGTAAGAGCAGACAAAAAATGGGATTATGCAATTGGAATGATAAAAGTAGACGGACTGGAGCCTACAGAAGATATGAAAAAACTTATTGAGAAAGAGAAAAAAGGCGAAATTTCTATGGAAGAAGTACGTAAAGCTTTGGACCGAAAATACAAGATGAAGGAATAATGAAATGAAAGATCCTTATTTATATCCAAATTCTGAAGTGCTGAAGAATCTTGCAGGCATTCAGGATGCAGAAGAATTAAAGAATATGGAGGCAGATTATACCCTGCTCCGTCTTTCAGAGATTGCAGAAGATGATTCGCCGAAAAGGTTCGATTTCCAAACACTCTGCGGACTTCATTACCGGATTTTTCAGGATGTGTATGAATGGGCTGGAAAACCGAGAGTAATCAATATTGAAAAAGCTGAAGCAGTGCTTGGTGAAATATCGGTTGTCTATTCGGATTGCTTTGATATCGCAAAGGATGCAGGAAGAATTTTAAAAAGTGCAAACAGTTTCGTTTGGAAACAGGCTTCTTTTGAAGATGTTGTTATAACATTCACTAATTTTATGGCGGAGCTGTGGAAAGTACATCCTTTTCGGGAGGGCAACACACGTACTGTAGTAACGTTCTGTTCTATGTTTATAGAAGCACAGGACCTGTATATTGAAAGCGATCTGTTCAAAGATAATGCTGCTTACATGAGAAATGCACTGGTAGCGGCAAATGCGGTTTTTGATGACCTTGGAGACTTAAGAAAGCCAGAGTATTTATACCGGATTGTTCAGGATGCTTTAGAGCGTGGACAGGAAATGAAAGATCGTGCAGCCAAAACAATTCGAGAAAGTGGATTTGCCGATACGGAAGAAAGAATCAGGCAGATCATCTTGTGGAACAGGAAAGAAAAACGAGAGCACTTACCGGAAGAAATCAAAGAAAAGATAACTCATTTGGAAAAAGAAAAATAAAAAATATGGTAACTAACCACTGGACGTGTCTGAATGCAGGTGCGTCCTTTTTCTAGTATAACCCACATTAAATACCTTACTGTTTCGATGAGGATGCTTTTTCGAGAGTGCAGGTGTAAAAACGCAGGCGTAGCGGGCTACGCTGAGGCTTTTACACCTGTGCTATCGGGAAAGCAGACCAGCGAAACATAAGGTTATTTGGTGCGGGTTATACTAGTGTGCCGAGCATGGCATTAATCTTACTGGTGAAAGTCCAGTCACGGGTATTTAAGGTGGGTAAGGCTGCGAGACAAACCAAAGCCCAAATGGTAAACGTAAACCGAAGTTGTAAATCAAGAGGTTGTGGAACGAAAGATAGGATAAAAGATGGAGCTGGTCTGCTCAATTCCTTATACTATAGAAGAGAGACATGCGGCAAGTCTGATTTGCTTTTTCTGATATTGTCAGTTACAATGTAAGTAACTGTTCAGAACCACGAGTTTTAACCAGGAGGTGTTAAGATGTACCGTTTACTGATCGTAGAGGATGATCATGGAATAGCAGAAGCAATCAGGGAACAGGCAGCTATGTGGGAACTGGAAGCCTGTACAGTTCAGAATTTCCGAAATGTCATGTCTGAGTTTGCTGCATTTGATCCTCATATTGTGCTGCTTGATATTGTGTTGCCTTTCTTTAACGGCTATCACTGGTGCAATGAGATCAGGAAGGTATCAAAGGTACCGATCATCTTTATTTCTTCTGCATCGGATAACATGAATATCATTATGGCCATGAATATGGGCGGCGATGATTTTATAGCGAAACCATTTGACCAGAGTGTTCTGATGGCGAAGATCCAGGCTATGCTGCGCAGAACGTATGACTTTGCTGCAGCAGTCCCTGTACTGGAGCATCGGGGTGCTTTACTGAATACCGGTGACGGCACGCTGACTTACAGAGATGAAAAGATTTCCCTTTCCAAAAATGAATTCCGCATTCTGATGATACTGATGGAAAGCAAAGGGAAGGTTGTCAGCCGTGAAAGGCTGATGGAGCAGCTCTGGGAATCGGAGAGCTTTGTAGATGAGAATACTCTGTCTGTCAATGTCAACCGCCTGCGGAAACGTCTGGACGGCGCAGGACTTGAAAACTTTATTACCACCAGATTTGGTGTGGGTTATCTCATTGAGAACTGAGGTGGCGGTTATGAACTTGTTTTTACTGTATGTAAAGCAGAGGTGGAGAGGAATCGCAGCCGGTTTTCTATTCTGCCTGATTTTTGGAGTTGTTTTTGCCCTGTATCATCTGCCTGTGAGGGCGGTTGTTTATCCAGCATTGCTCTGTACAGTTCTTGGAATGATGATGTTTGCCGGAGATTTCAGGCGCATAAAGCGTAAACATGAGCTTCTGATGAGTATTCATGATCTGGCAGATATCATGACAGGAACCTTTCCAATGGTGGATGGAATCGAGGACAGGGACTATCAGCAGATGATCCGTCTGCTCAGCGAGGAACATAACAGATTCCGCACGGTGACCGGTCAGAAATATTCGGATATGATCGATTATTATACCGTATGGGCACATCAGATCAAGACACCGATCGCATCCATGCGGCTGCAGCTGCAAAATGAAGATTCCTCTCTTTCGCGCAGGCTTTCCGCTGACCTGTTCCGTGTCGAGCAGTATGTGGAAATGGTATTGACATTCCTCAGGCTGGACTCCGATAGCAGTGACTATCTGATCAGGGAATATGATCTGGATGCCATTATCCGGTCAGCTGTTAAAAAATTTGCCGGTGAGTTTATAGGTAGAAAGCTGAAACTGGTGTATGAGCCGGTGAATGCAAAAGTTATCACCGATGAAAAATGGCTTTCGTTTGTGGTGGAACAGGTGTTTTCCAATGCTCTCAAATACACATACGCAGGCAGTATCACGATTACTCTTGAGCCGGAAAAGAAGCTCTGCATCCGGGATACCGGTATTGGAATCGCACCGGAGGATCTGCCCCGGGTTTTCGAAAACGGGTATACTGGCTGTAATGGAAGAAGTGATAAAAAGGCAAGTGGCATCGGTCTGTACCTCTGCAAACGCATCTGCACAAACCTTGGGCATAAGATCACTGCCGGATCCGTGGTCGATGAAGGGACTGTCATTTGCATTGACCTTTCGCAGAGAACATTGGAGGCAGAGTAATTGTGCAAGACGTTTTGTGCTCCTGAATCATTTTTTTACGGACTGTGCTGTAAGTGCATAAACATGCTGAATCGTTATGTAAGTTCTTACAATACTGTTAGATTTATGGGGAGATTTGTAAGCCGATTCGATGGCGGATCAAATCTTCCTTTTGCTATACTTAAGGCAGTTACAAGGACAGTTACAAGAACATCAGCTGCATGGGCGGATCGTCCGTGGAAGCGGCTGTATCTGTGATCTGCTGTCCGGAAACACAGACTCTGAAGGAGGATTTTTGATATGAGTATTTTGGAGGTAAGCGGAGTACAGAAAATATATACGCCCCGCTTTGGCGGGAACAAGGTGGAGGCGCTGAAGAATGTTTCTTTTCGCGTGGAAGAGGGCGAGTATGTTGCGATCATGGGTGAGTCAGGTTCCGGTAAGACGACACTGCTGAACATTCTGGCAGCACTGGACAGACCGACTTCCGGATCGGTCATTCTCGACGGAAAGGATCTCTCAATGATCAAAGAGTCACAGGTGGCAGAGTTCCGGCGCGACAACCTTGGCTTTGTATTTCAGGAGTTTAATCTTCTGGACACCTTCACCTTGGAGGATAATATTTATCTGCCGCTGGTGCTTGCAGGCAGATCTTATCAGGAAATGAATGCCCGTCTGCAGCCGGTGGCATCGCAGCTTGGCATTATGGAGCTTTTGAAGAAATATCCCTATGAGGTCTCAGGTGGTCAGAAGCAGCGTGCAGCTGTGGCACGGGCACTGATTACAAATCCGAAGCTGATCCTGGCGGATGAGCCGACGGGGGCGCTCGACTCCAGGGCGACGGATGAACTGCTTCGGCTGTTTGCAAAGATCAACCGGGCAGGGCAGACGGTTCTGATGGTGACACATTCCGTCAAGGCGGCCAGTCATGCGGGACGTGTACTGTTTATTAAGGACGGTGAGGTGTTCCATCAGATCTACCGTGGAAATCATACAAATGAGCAGCTGTATCAGATGATATCCGATACACTCACAATGCTTGCGACAGGTGGTGACAGAAAATGAGAAATGGCTTTTATCCGAAACTGGCATGGGAGGGTATCCGAAAAAACAGGCGCCTGTACATCCCGTATATTCTCACAGGAAGCGTTATGGTGATGATGTACTACATCCTGAGCTTTCTGGTGGAATCCCCGTCACTGTCAACAATACCGGGCGGCTCGGTGCTGAAGAGCATGTTTCCTCTTGGATGCATAGTCATCGTCATTTTCTCCCTGCTCTTCCTGTTCTATACAAATTCCTTCCTGATCCGTCAGAGATACCGGGAATTTGGCCTGTACAATATCCTTGGCATGGATAAGAGGAATATCAGCAGGATCATGGTATGGGAATGTCTGTTTGTGGCGCTGATTTCCATCGCATCCGGTCTTGCGGCGGGGATCGCATTTTCAAAAGCGGCAGAGCTTGTCCTGCTGAACATGTTAAATATGGATGTCAGTTTTGACCTGAGTATCGGTATGGTATCTCTTCGACAGACACCGTTGATTTTTGCGGGGATTCATCTGCTTTTGCTCTGCAATGCGCTGATCCGGGTAAGGCGTTCCAGACCGCTGGAATTGCTGCAGAGCAGCAGAGTCGGCGAGCGGATCCCCAAAAGGAACTGGGTCTACGCACTCCTCGGAGTGATTCTTCTGGGGGCGGCCTACTATCTGGCGGTCAGTATCCGGGAACCCCTTGCTGCTTTGAGTGCTTTCTTCATTGCTGTGATCCTGGTGATCGCAGCGACCTATCTGCTCTTTGTGTCGGGGTCGGTGGTGTTTTGCAGATTACTTCAGAAGAATAAAAGGTATTATTATCAACCAAATCACTTTGTTTCGGTTTCCTCGATGGTTTACCGTATGAAGAGGAATGGCGCGGGACTGGCATCGATCTGTATTCTTCTTACCATGGTGCTGGTTATGATATCCTCGACAGCCAGCCTGTACTTTGGTGAAGAGGATACTCTCCGCACCAGATATCCTTACGGAGTGAACATTACGGTCACTTTTGACGGGGAAGAGGGAATCCGTGATGAAAGTATTGCTGTCCTTCAAGACAACATCAAAGAGTACGCCGGTGAAGAAGAAGAACTGAAAGGAGTCCGTTTCTTCGAGATTCCCGGTCTGTTCACAGACAGGGGGATCACGATCCAGATGGATACATCCATCGATTTTACCCTTTCCACCTATGATCATGTGGGATATCTGTCGCTTCTTTCCCTGAAAGATTATAATAACATCATGGGGACAGAGGAAGTACTGGCTGATGATGAGTGCCTGCTGTACTGTAACCGGCTGGAGTACACATGGGATACTTTCACAATGGAATACGGAGACCCGTACAGGGTAAAAGAGACACTTACGAAATTTATTGATGACGGGGAAGCCAGTGCTATGGTCATACCAACCGTATATCTTGTTGTCAACGATCCTCATTCTTTTGTTGAGCCGGTCCGTTCGATGAAAAACAGTATCGGTGAGCCGATGATGACGTATGACTGGCGCTGCGGATTTGATCTGGATGATCCGGAAAAAGAAATCGCAGCCGGGAAGGAAATCATGGAATGGTTCCACCAGTTTCATAAAAAAGAACCCGGCATCCGCTCCTATTCTGTTCAGAGCAGGGAGGCACAGCGGGAGAGTTTTCTGGAATTGTATGGAAGTCTCTTCTTTCTCGGGATCATGCTCAGCATTGTATTTCTGCTTGCAGCAGTGCTGATCATCTATTATAAGCAGATTTCGGAGGGATATGAGGATCAGTCACGATTTGAGATCATGCAGAAGGTCGGTATGACCAGGAGGGATATCCGCAGGAGTATCAATTCCCAGATGCTGACTGTATTCTTCCTGCCGCTGGTTTTTGCAGGCATTCACTTTTGCTTTGCCTTTCCATTCCTCTGGAAGATGCTGATGCTGTTCGGACTGAACAATATGTGGTTTATCGTCATGGTCATGGGCATCTGTTATGTGCTTTTTGGAATCTTCTATGCCGTGGTATATAAGATTACCTCCAACTCCTACTATTCGATAGTCAGTGGAGCGAAGGAGAAATAAGATCCAAAAAAAGAGGCGGTTTTGTGAATGGAATCCACAAAATCGCCTCTTTTTGACATTTCCTGTGCGAATGTATGGCTTACGCCAGATAGATGTATTAAGCTGGCCCCTGCTAGCAGCTCTCTGCGGCAGCTACTTATTCATCTGCAGGATTCGGAGCAGTTGCCAGATCACGATAATAGGGACAAATATCCTCATAATGTCCGTCTTTCATGCGGAATCCTCCGGGGATTGTTCCGAGAGGAACGAATCCGAGACGCTCATACAGATGCCTCGCATGAATATTTGTTGCTACTACCGCATTAAACTGCAGGATCCGGAAACCATGCTGCCAACCCTGCTCCATACAGTCCAGAACCAGCTTTTCACCAATGTGCAGACCCCTGCTTTCTGATCGCACCGCATAGCTTGCATTGCAGATATGGCCGCAGCGCCCGACATTGTTCGGATGCAGGATGTAGAGCCCCAGAATCTTACCGGTCCCGGCATCCAGGGCAACGGCACTGTACGTCTGGGACGCAAAAAAATCTTTCCCGGTTTCCTGCGTCAAAGACGTTTCCTGCGGGAAAGCAATGCCTTCTTCCACAACTTCATTCCATATTTGAATCATATCAGGCAGATCGCCTTCCTCATATCCACGTACAATAATACCCATATTTTCCTGCCATTTCTGAAAAAGCTGTACAGACTGCTGTATTTACGATCCTTATCACTGTTTCGTGCATTCACGGTCACATACAGAAACGATTTACAATTGCCTGTGCAATAAATTCTTTCTTGATTTCTGTGTATACATTACCACAAAATGAGATTTTTTTCAAGACTTGTAATGAAATGTGGCTGACCATATAATCACTGAGTTACAGTTCACACCGTGAGTAACACAAGTAAGGAAGAGAGAACAATTCAGCAGACCTGTGCATTTCCTGCACAGTAACAGGGAGGAGACATTGCGATGAATGATGATCTTATGATGATTTTCATGGAACAGAAGCAGATGGATGCTGTAAAAAAGACGAATGAATATGTACAGCAGTTCGGGTTATCCCTGACGGAGAGTGATATTCAGGAACTCATGGCCAGACGCAGAGAATGTCTGACGGAACAACAGAGAATAGAATTCGGAGAGGGGATCCTTGATAAAATCATCTTTGCATTTTGTGACTCGGACTTTATAGATCAGGAAAATTATGCAGAAACCCTGGCAGAGCTGCAGAATATTTTCTATTTATCAAATGTGTCGTAAAACCCCTAGCTTTAGCTATGGGGATATAAGACACG
>OLOS01000418.1_pt1 | contig 46419 bp, 38 predicted proteins | sample 1672631 | NCBI WGS metagenome assembly OLOS01 (sample SAMEA3136707, study PRJEB25190) | human gut metagenome | biome: human gut; feature: human-associated habitat; material: faeces | place: Austria | collected 2013 | reverse complement strand
GGCGGTGAGGGATTTATTTCATTTCACTTGATGCGAAGCATCAAATATCACAATTCACGAAGTGAATTATTTCACCGCGAGCGAAGCGAGCGATTTCACTTGATAATTCAGAGATTTTGTAGTATTCTGAATAAAAAGGTGGTATCTGTATGGCAGAATCAAAGCTTCGCAGTTTGTCTGTGGATTTTTCGGTGAATGTTGTCAAAATGTGTGACGGCATAAAGGGTCATCATTCGTTGGTTAATCAGCTTGAACGCTCCGCAACCTCAATAGGTGCAAACATTCATGAGGCGAATTATGCGCAGAGCAAGGCCGATTTTGTTGCGAAACTTCAGATTTCGCTCAAGGAATGTTATGAGACTGAATGTTGGCTTGAATTATTTATAAAATCTGGAATTTTAGAGCCCGAGACGGCAAAGGTGCTGTATGCTCAATGCGGTACCATAAGAAGACTCCTCATCTCCTCCCTCAACACCGCAAAGGGAACCGCGCAGTAAAACGAAAGGGTGATTCTATGACAACGGAATGGGAAAAATTATATGCCGCCGCACTTGCCGTCGCAGTGCCGAAGGTTATATCGGAGCAGATGTGCTCCGGCGGGGTGGGCGCCTCCGTGCTGACAGAGAACGGAAATGTGTATACGGGCGTTTGTATCGATACCGACTGCTCGCTGGGTATGTGTGCGGAGCGAAACGCGCTGTCAACGATGATAACCAACGGGGAGTATGCCGCGAAAAAGGTCGTTGCGGTAACAAAAACGGGAGAGATACTGCCTCCGTGCGGAGCCTGCCGTGAGTTTATGATGCAGCTCGGCAGCCCGGAGGATACAGAAATTCTCGTTGATTCCGATACCGTCGTTACCTTAAAAGACCTCATGCCGTACCCATATTAAAAATAATCATAAAAAGCCTCCGCAAGCCTTGTCGCTTACGGAGGTTTTCGTTACTTATCCTCTTTTGCCTTGCTCTCTTCAAGCAGCTTGTCGATATCCGAGGGCGTGAACACATATTTCTTGTCGCAGAATTGGCAGCAGACCTCGGTCTGTTCGTCCTCCTTGAGCTTTGCGAGCTCGTCTCTGCCCATGCTTATCAGCGCGCGGGAGACGCGCTCGCGCGAGCAGTTGCAGCGGTATTCCGGCTCCGACGTGTCGAGCACATCGAGCTTGAACGCGGGAAGCACGGTGCGGCAGACAGTCTCGGGGGTCAGCCCCTTGTCGAGCATCGTTGTCACAGGCTCGATATCGCCTATGCACTTTTCAACCTTGTCTATGACTGTATCGTCGGCGGTCGGGAGCAGCTGAATTATAAATCCGCCCGCCTTTCTTATCGTGAGGTCGGGGTTGACGAGCACACCCAACGCGCAGACGGTCGGTATCTGTTCGCTCGTCGCAAAGTAATTCGTGATGTCCTCGGCAATTTCTCCGCTTATTATCGGCACCTGACCGACATACGGCTCTTTAAGCCCGAGGTCCTTTATAACGGTCAAAAAGCCGTCCTTGCCGACTGCGCCGGAAACATCCAATTTGCCCTTGTCGTTGAGCGGCAGCTCGACAACGGAGTTCACCGCGTAGCCTCTTACATTGCCTTGACTGTCCGAAGCGGCGAGCACAGTGCCCGCAGGGCCGTTGCCGTTTATCCTGAGCGTGACTGAATCGTCTGCGCCTTTTAAGGCGCTGCCCATGAGGCTTGCCGCCGTCAGCAGCCTGCCGAGAGCCGCCGAAATAACGGCGGATGTGCCGTGAATCTCCTGCGCCCTGTTTACTATATCCGTGGTGTCGGCAGCCATAACGGTTAAAGTGCCGTCCTCGGAAATGCAGCGTATAAGCTTGCCCATAATTTATCCTCCTGTTATCTCCTGCGTCTTGCGGCTATCACCGCGCGCTCGGAATCTTCTCTGACGGGTTCGTTCGTCATACCGTCAAATATGTTCTCTGTCTCAAAGCCCGCGTCGTCGAGCCACTCTGAGAGCTCGTCAAGACTGTATGCGCGCTCGCTGAAATCCTCGCTCGTGCGCTCATATGTCCCGTCCTCGCGCTCCTCGAAGAAGTCGAGCATGATGTCCACCGTATTTGTCTCTTCGTCAAGGCTGTTCTGCCAGACGCAGAAAACCTCCGGGCATTCGTAGACGAACGAATTGTCCGCAAGAATCTCGCGGTGCTTGTATACCGTGTTCACATCGAATATGAACATCCCGCCAGGGCGGATAAACGTTCCGAGTCGGCGAAATGTCTCCCGCACATCCTCGGGCTCGGTCAGATGATTTATGCTGTCGAGCGTGCAGAGTGCGGCGTCGATTTTTCCGAAAAGGTCGAGATTTTGCATCTGCTGGCAGAGAAACAGAATGTTCTGCCCCTCCTCAAAAGCCCTGTTCTGCGCCTGAGCGAGCATATCGGGGCTCGAGTCAACGCCTATCATTTCATATCCGCGCGAGGCTATGAGCGAGGTTAAAGTACCCGTGCCGCAGGCGAGATCGAGCACCGTTCCGCTCTCGACCCCATATGAAAGCAGAAGAGCAGAAAAATGCTCTGCTCTTCTCCCATAATCAACATTTTGCGTCAGCCCGTCATAAAAACGGGCGAAGAATGAATAGTCGCTCATGTCAGTCTTTTTTCTCTGCCTCTGCGGCGTCTATGCGCTCGAAAATCTTCTCGTATCCGTCGCAGCCGTAGTTGAGAGAGCGGTTGACGCGGCTTATCGTGGCGGTGCTCGCGCCGGTCTTGCTGACTATCTCGCTGTAGACCTGCTTGTCGCTGAGCATCTTCGCAACAACTATGCGCTGTGAAAGCGCCTTGAGCTCTGTCACCGTACACAGATCCTCAAAAAAATCGTAGCATTCGTCGATGTTCTCAAGGGCGAGAACCGCCTTGAACAGGAAATCGACGTTGCTGTCCTTCAGCTTGCCGTTCATCAAAGTTTTACTCCTTTTGTTTTCTTGATTGGGTTTATCTGTCCCCGTATTCAAGTATATTTTAGCACACTAAAACTTGAAAGTAAAGAGTAAAATTAAAGAGTCTGTGTCTCTACGGAGTTTATAACAACATCCTCGAGCGGCTTGTCCGAAGCGTCGCGGCTGACCGAGGCTATCGCATCGACAACATCCATGCCCTCAAACACCTGACCGAACACCGTGTGTCTGAAATCGAGCCACGGAGTACCGCCGACCGCCTTGTAGTCCTCAACGGACTCGTCCGTGAACATATCGGGCAGACGCTCCATCTGCGGAATAAAACGCTCGTCTACAGACGGTGCCTGAACGATAAAGAACTGACTTCCGTTCGTGTTCGAGCCTGCGTTCGCCATGCACAGCGCGCCCCTGAGATTGTGGTAGTCGCGGCTGAACTCGTCCTTGAACGGCTTGCCCCAAATGCTCTCTCCGCCTATGCCCTTGCCGAGCGGGTCGCCGCCCTGAATCATGAAATCGGGGATAACGCGATGAAAGATAACGCCGTCGTAGTAGCCGTTTTCCGCGTGGGTCGTGAAGTTTTCGACCGCCTTGGGCGCGGCGTCGGGGAAGAGGACGACCTTTATGTCGCCCATGTTTGTCTTTATAGTTGCAACGGTGTCGCCCGCTGCGGGCTGTCTTAACTGCTTGCTCATTTTATTTCCTCCGTAGTTTCGTTTTTCTTTGCGGGCTTATAGAGCTTGGCGAGTCCGCCCTCGCTCGTCTCGCGGTATATTTTTGAAAGATCCTTGCCCGTCTGATACATGGTTTCTACTATCAGATCGAATGAAATCTTTCTCGTGTAGGTCAAAAAGTTTGCAAGGCTCACCGCGTTTATCGCCCTCATCGCGGCGACTGCGTTGCGCTCTATGCACGGCACCTGAACAAGTCCCATGACAGGGTCGCAGGTGAGCCCGAGGTGGTGCTCCATCGCAACCTCGGCGGCATATTCTATCTGATCCGTGTCCATGCCGTAGAGCTCCGCGAGAGCGGCGGACGCCATGGAGCAGGCCGAGCCTATCTCCGCCTGGCAGCCGCATTCCGCTCCGCTTATCGAGGCGTTGGTCTTTATGACGTTGCCGATGATTCCTGCGGTCGCCAAGGCTCTGCGTATATCCTTTTCGGAGAAGTCGCGCCTGTCCGCCGTGTAGCGCAGAACCGCGGGCAGCACTCCGCACGCGCCGCAGGTCGGCGCGGTAACTATCTCGCCGCAGGAGGCATTTTCCTCGCTGACTGCGTAGGCATAGGCGCAGACGAGCCTGTTCTCGCGCGTCTCCGGGCTCTCGTCCATGTGGTGACGGCTTATGAGCATATGCGCCTTTCTCATTATGCCGAGCCCGCCGGGCAGCTCGCCCTCGGCGGCAAGTCCGCGCTTGATGCAGCTGTTCATGACCTCCCAGACGCGGTCGAGATATTGCCAAATCTCAACGCCCTCAAATCTTTCCACGAGGTCGGGAATACGGATGCTCTCTTTTTTGCAGTATTCTTTTATCTGCGCAAAATTTTCAAACGGGTAGACCTCGGGCGGCTCCGCGTCCTTGTGCCCCTCGACCTCTATCGCGCCGCCTCCGACGCTGAGTACCCTGCGCTTGCCTATGACGTTTCCGTTTTTGTCAAATGCCGTGAAGTCGAGCGTGTTGGGGTGGGGGATATCGGTAGCGGTCAGGTCTAACTTGATGTCGAGCGCGCGCGGCGCAAACGTCTCGCGCAGCACGCGGTCGGTGCCGTGCCCCTTGCCTGTCTTTGCGAGCGAGCCGTAGAGCACAGCCTCGTATCTCTCCGCCGACGGGAATTCGCCGATAAACATTTTTGCGGCCGACTCGGGTCCCATGGTGTGCGAGCTGGACGGGCCGCGCCCTATTCTGTAAATTTCTTTTATGGACTTCATTTGACTCTCCTGTAAGCCTTTGAAATATATTTCGTGACACCGACTAAGTATATCACATAATACCTATAAACTCAACAACAAAGGCAAAAGACATTGACAAAAAACGAACGGGTGATATAATTTTTTCATCACTGCGCTTTGGGGGAAATTATGGAGCAACGGGTAGAAAACAAAAAAACGCTTTCGGCGGGCGTTCTGCTTTTTGTCGCATGCTGGACGGCATATTGCGCCTCTTATCTCGGGAGAATAAACTACACCGCCGCGCTGACCGCCATAGTCGCCGACGGGGTGTTTTCAAAGCCCCATGCCGGATTTATCGGCACGGTCTATTTCTTCTGCTACGGAGCGGGTCAGATATTCAGCGGAATACTCGGCGACCGCGTGTCTCCCTATAAAATGATAGGCGCGGGGCTCGCCGGGACGGTGTGCGCCAATATTATAATGCCGCTGTGCTCGTCGAGCTATATCACCATGAGCATTATCTGGGGACTCAACGGAATAGTTCAGTCCATGCTCTGGACGCCCGTGCTCTATATAATAGCCACCGTCCTGCCGGAGGAGCAGCGCAGCCGTGCGTGTCTGCACATAGCGTCATCGTTCCCGATAGGCAGCCTGCTCTCCTATGTGATATCTGCGGCGGCGATAAAATTCGCGTCGTGGCATTTTGCGTTTTATATCCCCGCCGGAATAATAACCTGCGTGCTGGTCTTTTGGTGTATATGCGCGAAAAAGACCTCGAAAATCCTCGGAAAAGGGGAGAAGCCGTCGCTTCCCGTCCATGAGAATACTGGTGAAAAAATCTCTCTCGGCAAGCTCTTTATGATTTCCGGCGCGTCGGTCATATGCGTCGGCGTGCTCGTCCAGGGTATGCTGAAGGACGGAGTCAGCTCGTGGGTGCCCACGCTTATTACCGAAAAATATGACGTTTCCGCCTCGTTTTCGCTGCTGCTGTCGGCGATTATGCCGATAATCAATCTCAGCGGCGCGTGGATAGGAACGAAGCTTTACGAGAAGGTGTTCAGGCACAATGAGGCCGCAACGTCGGCGTTCGGCTTCGCCATGACGCTGATACCGCTGACGGGCATAGTCTTTGTCGGCAAATATCCTATCGCCATTTGCGTGATACTCCTGGCGCTGTTTACTACAATAATAGCCGCCATGAACCATCTGCTTATGACGCTCATACCGGTGCACTTTGCGAAATACGGGCGCGCATCAACGGTCGGCGGAATATTCAACTGCTGCACATATATAGGCAGCGCGATATCGACCTACGGCTTCGGCGCGGTATCCGAAAAATTCGGCTGGACGGCGACGGTTGTTTTTTGGATTATTCTCGGCGTGATAGGCGTCGCGGCGTGTACTCTGCCGATGCGCCGCTACGCAAGATTTGCCAACGGGAGCGATAAGGCGTAAGTCAACAGCTTTTCTTGATAAAAAATCACAATATCCTATAAAGCGTGTCAAAAAACAGCACGAAGCGCAAAAAAATTAAAATTAGGTATTGCAAAACCCGGAATCTTATGTTATTATAATGTGCGTTCGGTGAGAGCCGACAAATTGGCCCGGTAGCTCAGTTGGTTAGAGCGCTAGCCTGTCACGCTAGAGGTCGACGGTTCGAGACCGTTCCGGGTCGCCATTCGCTGCTATGGCTCAGGTGGCAGAGCACATCCTTGGTAAGGATGAGGTCACCAGTTCGAATCTGGTTAGCAGCTCCATAAAGATCCCCGAAATCAAACGGTTTCGGGAATTTTTACTTTTATAATCGCAGAAACGGCATATAAAAAGCAGCTCCGGGGCAACGGCTTCGGAGCTTATTTGCTTTTGTCGGGCTCGTCCGGAACATGGTGCATTATTCCGTCGACATCGCAGTCCAAAATATTGCACAGGTCATTTAACGTCACGGTGCTTATCGGCTTGTTATGCTTGAGACGGTCTATGAGACTGCGGCTGATGTTGAAATCCCTTATCAGCTTGTATGTCGTCATCCCTCTGTCTTTCATGGTTTTGTAAAACGGCTCATAAGTAATCACAAAATCATCTCAACGCCATTTTAATTTATGCTCAATATGTTGACGATTGTCGATGTATAGAGTATAAATATATATGACACCGAAAGCATATGAAACGCCGATCGACAGCGAATAATATTGAAATAAAGAATTTAAGACGGTTATTTATCCTCAAAACCCGTCAATTATACTAAGTATATTGTGTTTTCCTGACAGAGTGCTAATATATGATTGAGAGAATTCTGCCAAAGAGGCATAACGCACAACCGGGGTATAAAACGGCACTGCCGTAAAAAATAATGCGTAAAAATAAAACGGAGGTAAAAAACAATGAAAACAAAGACAAAGCTTGTTTTTGTACTTGTAATGATTGCGACTCTAATTATCAGTCTGGCAGTTTATAAGATTCAAAAAGATGACTTTAAGGATAATTTTTCGAATGTAGAGTTGAAACAATCCAAGGAATTTGAGAATGATCTTAATGGGATTCTAAAAAGTTATTTGCAATCAAATGATTATGTGGATAAGAAGGATATCCCTAAATGCCTTTCTGAAGTATATGACTTCTGCAGAAGCCATACAGATGTTATAAAACTTTATGAATATGACTCAAAAAATGAATCAGTATACATTGAACTGAAATCAGGAATGACTTATTTAATAATTCCACCTGTTGAAGATCGTCTAAGCGGAAAAGGATCGGGGGAAATAGTAACTTTTGAACCGAATAAGAAGTCAATTCAAAATTTTTTAGCAAAGTCACTTATGAAAATCGGCGGTATGGAATATAGGTCGGTTAAAGATACGGCTTATTTTATCAACGAGCAATGTGAAAGTTTTAATTTTGACAGTTCTTTCGAAAACAAGGAAGTATCTATAGATAATTTGAAAAACTTATCTTCATTTAAGCTGATGCTATGGAATGGACACGGCGGTTATAACGAGAAAAAGGATATTTTGGCATTAGCTACAGCTACAAAAACTAGTCGAGGGAGAGATAAAGATTATTCGAAAGACATCAGAGAAGGCAGGATTATTAAGATGGGGTTTGTCGATAAAGAGTACGGAATAACATCCAATTTTATTGATAAGTAAAATATGTTGGATTATATATTGATAAAGATATGCAACAATATGGTGTATTGCAATACCCCAAAGATGGAACTCGCGTAACTGTTACTGGGGAAGCTTGGGAAGGTCATACCGCATATCACCAAAATATGATGATAACTGCCATACTCATAAGAGAATATTGACAAGAATCTTTATATCATGTCTAAAAAACTCCTCGGCAAATAACCAACCCCTTCCGCCGCCAAGCAGACCATCCCTTTCAAATATTAAATTATCTTCCCGGCGGAATTCGCGGGGCGGCGTTTGGTCTGTGCGCCGTCCCTTTTGATGCCGAAAACCGTACATCTCTTATAGCTGCCGTCGGGCTTTTGTCCGGCGGTTCGCTTTTTGTCTGCATTTATGACCTAACTCGCCGCCGCATTTCTGCAATTTTTGAGCACCTTGCTCTTTTTTTAAAATCTATGGATTTAGCCTGCGCTTTGTGCTAAAATGCCTTTTGTGTGCAATTCTCATTTGGGGGAACAGGGATGAAAAAGATAGGCTATAAACATACGGTTGCGGCGAGCTTTACGGCGTTCGTCGTTCAGGCGGTCGTCAACAATTTCGCGCCGCTGCTGTTTTTGACCTTTCAGGCGCAGTACGGCATAGAGCTCTCGAAAATAACCGTTTTAATTACCGCGAACTTCTTTATTCAGATATTTGTCGATTTGACGGCGGTGCTGTTCGTTGACCGCATCGGCTACCGCGCCTCGACCGTGCTCGCCCATGCGATGTGCGCGACGGGTCTTATTTTCATGACGATTCTGCCGGAGATACTGCCCTCGGCCTTTGCGGGGCTTCTCGTCTCCGTGTTCTGCTACGCAGTCGGAGCGGGTCTTTTGGATATCACGATAAATCCGATAGTCAACTCCTGCCCGTCAACAAATTCCAATCAGCTGCTCTGCCTGCTCCATTCTTTCTATTGCTGGGGCAGCGTCGCGGCGGTCGGCATATCCACCCTGTTCTTCGCCCTGTTCTCGACGGATAATTGGAAGATAATGTCGCTTGTCTGGGCGATACTCCCGATAGTCAACGCCGTTATGTTCGCCCGCGTGCCCATAGCGCCCGTTGTCGGCGAGGACGAGGAAAAGCTGTCAATAAAGGATATGCTCAAGACCAAGGCGTTTTGGATATTCATGGTGCTCATACTCTGCGCAGGCTCGAGCGAGCAGGCGGTCAGCCAGTGGGCTTCGACCTTCGCCGAAAAGGCGCTCGGGCTCACAAAGACCGTCGGCGACCTTGCGGGCCCGATGCTCTTCTCGATTCTCATGGGCGTGTCGCGCTTCATGTACGGCAAGTTCGGCAGCAGGATAAATCTCGATTCAATGATGCTCCTGAGCGGCTGCGTCTGCACAGCTTCTTATTTTCTCATTTCGCTGACTTCGTCGCCCGTGCTCGGGCTCGTCGGCGTTGCCGTATGCGGACTTTCCGCCGGTATCCTCTGGCCGGGCACTATAGGCAAAATGTCCTCGGCGCTCCACGGCGGCGGAACGGCGATGTACGCAATACTCTGCCTGGGCGGTGATATCGGCTGCTCGGCGGGGCCGACCTTTGCCGGAATGATGGCGAGCGCGTTCGGTGACGACCTCAAAAAAGGCATACTCTGCGCCGTCATATTCCCGCTGACCCTGTCCGTGATAATGTTAGTGCGTGAGTTCATTATCCCGCGCCGCAGAAAGAAGGCGGCTTCATGAAGAAAAACTATAAATCGACCGTCAACGCCTGCTTTGCGGGCTATGTCGTCCAGTCGATTGTCAACAATTTCGTGCCCCTGCTGTTTTTGACGTTCAACAAGAGCTACGGCATAGAGCTTTCGAAGATAACCGCACTGATAACAGTCAATTTTATTCTCCAGCTCATAATCGACCTGCTCTCCGCGTTCTTTATAGATAAGATAGGCTACCGCGCGGCGGCTGTTGCGGCTCATGTGTTCGCGGCGGCTGGGCTTGTTTCTCTGACCGTCCTGCCGGATATCCTGCCGTCTCCGTTTGTCGGTCTGCTTATCTCCGTTATGCTCTATGCGGTCGGAGGCGGGCTGCTCGAGGTGATAGTCAGCCCGATAGTCGAGGCGTGCCCGACGGATAACAAAGAGAAGATGATGAGCCTGCTCCACTCGTTCTATTGCTGGGGCAGCGTCGCCGTCGTCGGTCTTTCGACGCTCTATTTCTCGGTGTTCACAACGGCGAATTGGAAGTACCTTGCTCTGCTCTGGGCGGTTGTCCCGGCTGTAAACGCCCTGAATTTCGTCCGCGTCCCGATAGCTCCGCTCATTGAAGAAGGGGAGAAGGGGCTTTCATTCAAAGAGCTGCTCGGCAACAGGATGTTCTGGGTGTTCATGCTGCTCATTCTCTGCTCCGGCGCGAGCGAGCAAGCGGTCAGCCAGTGGGCTTCAACCTTTGCGGAAAAAGGACTTGGCGTCTCAAAGACCGTAGGCGATCTCGCGGGGCCGATGCTTTTCTCCGTGCTCATGGGTACCTCGCGTGCGATATACGGTAAGTTTGGCGACAAAATCGACCTCGACGGCATGATGATTTTCAGCGGGATACTTTGCATGGCGTCTTATCTGCTCATTGCGCTCAGCCCATCGCCCGTGCTCGGGCTTGTCGGAGTCGCCGTATGCGGCTTCTCCGTCGGCATTATGTGGCCGGGTACCTTCAGTAAGGCGTCCGCGGGGATAAAGGGCGGCGGAACGGCGATGTTCGCCCTGCTCGCTTTAGGCGGCGATTTGGGCTGCTCGTCCGGGCCGACCTTTGCCGGAATTATTGCGAGCGCGTTCGGAGACGACCTAAAAAAGGGCATACTCTGCGCTCTTTTCTTCCCGGCGCTTCTGACGCTGCTGGCAGTTCTTACAAAACGCAAAAAAGCGAAAAGTTGATTTTCAAATGCGGCAAAATACGGATGATAACTCCGTGCTTTGCCGCATTATTTTTATTTTTACGGTTTACATTTGCAAGGATAACTGATAAGATATATTTGTGAGATTTCGGCTTTCTTCAAATCTCGCACAATGAAAGCTAAAATAAACGGGAAACGAAAACAAGGGGATTGAAAAATGAGTATAGCTAATATTCTGTCGATGGCGGGCGGACTCGGTCTGTTCCTCTTCGGTATCAGAACGATGGGCGACGGACTCGAAAACGCAGCCGGCGCCAAGCTCAAACGAATGCTCGAGGTGCTTACCGGAAACCGCTTTTTGGCGGTGCTCGTCGGCTTCGTCGTCACGGCTATAATTCAGTCGTCGACCGCGACTACGGTCATGGTCGTCGGCTTTGTCAACGCGGGCATGATGACGCTCGCGCAGGCAGTCGGCGTTATAATGGGCGCTAACATCGGAACCACCGTTACCTCGCTGCTTATCGCGCTGAACTTTTCGAGCGTAGCGGCGGCGTCGGTGCTTGTCGGCGTTATTCTGATGCTCGCATCGAAAAAGACGCTCGTTAAAAACCTCGGCTCCATCTTTACCGGCTTCGGTCTGCTCTTCCTCGGCATCGACCTGATGTCCGATTCCATGGCCCCGCTCAGAGAGAGCGCAGGCTTCATGAACTTTATCGTCGCAGTTTCCGACTCGCCTCTGCGTCCGCTGTTCGGTATACTTTTAGGTATAGTTATGACCGCCGTGCTCCAGAGTTCGTCGGCCTCCGTCGGTGTGCTCCAGACCCTCGCCATGCAGGGCCTTGTGCCGCTCAAGTTCTCCGTGTTTGTCCTCTTCGGTCAGAATATAGGAACCTGCCTCACTGCGCTGTTTTCGACCGTCGGCGCAAAGAAAAATTCAAAGCGCGCCGCAGTCATCCACCTGCTTTTTAACCTTCTCGGCACGGGAATGTTCATTCTCATCGCCCTGCTTACTCCGTATATCGAGTGGATAGAGAAAATTTCCTCCGACCCAATGGCGCAGATAGCCATATCGCATATCGTGTTTAACGTCGTCTCGACCGTTGTACTCTTCCCGTTTGCGAAGCTTCTCGTCAAGCTCTCCTGCCTCATTGTTCCCGGCAAGGACGACAGCGAGAGCGAGATGCACTGCCGTTTCATCGACGACCGTCTGCTCAACACGCCTCCCTTCGCCGTCATGCAGGTCGGCAAGGAGGTCGCCCGCATGGCGAAGCTCGCGCGCGATAATTTCGAGACGAGCGCCTACGCCTTGATAAACCGCAGCGATAAGGATCTCGACAAGGTCATGGAAAAAGAGGAGGTAATAAACTACCTCAACCACCATATAACCTCGTATCTCGTCAAGCTCAACGCCCTTGACATAACCGACAGCGACTCGGACTATATCGCCCGCGTTTTCCACGCGATAAACGATATCGAGCGCGTCGGCGACCATGCGACTAACCTCGCGGAAGCGGCGGAACGCAATATAGGCGACGGGCTCACGTTCTCCGATGCGGCACGGGACGAGTTGAATCAGCTCTGCGGCAGCGTCATAACTCTGCTCGACAGGTCTATAGAGGCCTTTGACCGTCAGTCGCTGGGTGACGGCGAGGCTAAAGAATTGTCCGACTTGGAGGAGCACATAGACGACCTGACCCTCACCTGTCAGGATGCACACATCTTCCGCCTCAACCGCAATGAGTGCAACACCGAAGCGGGTATGCTCTATCTCAACACCATAACCGACTTCGAACGTGTCGGCGACCATGCCATAAACATCGCTTTTCTTGCAAGATCAAAATAATTTTAAAAATACCCTTGCTTTTTGCAGGGGTATGATGTACAATATCAACAGAACATTTGTGCGAACAAAAATTCAGCACTCCGAAAGGACGGAACAGTATGGCAGACAAACAGAAAGCGCTTGAAACCGCGATATCGCAGATAGAGAAAAATTACGGCAAGGGCTCGATAATGAGACTCGGTCAGAATACGGCGATGAATGTCGAGGCTATATCGACAGGCTCCGTTACTCTCGACGCCGCCACCGGCATCGGCGGACTTCCGCGCGGCAGAATAATCGAGATATACGGCCCCGAGTCGTCGGGTAAAACAACGCTTGCCCTCCATGTTGTCGCCGAGGCGCAGAGAATGGGCGGCGAGGCCGCGTTCATTGACGCCGAACACGCGCTTGACCCCATATACGCCGCGAATCTCGGCGTTGATGTCGATGCTCTCCTTGTCTCTCAGCCGGATAACGGCGAGCAGGCGCTCGAGATAACCGAGGCGCTGACCCGTTCGGGCGCTATCGACGTTATAGTTGTCGACTCCGTTGCGGCTCTCGTTCCGCGCTCGGAGATCGAGGGCGATATGGGCGACTCCCATGTCGGTCTCCATGCGCGCCTTATGTCGCAGGCTTTAAGAAAGCTTGCGGGCGCCATTGCAAAGTCGAATACCATTATAATTTTTATAAATCAGCTGCGTGAAAAGGTCGGCGTTGTCTACGGCAATCCCGAGGTGACGACGGGCGGCCGCGCGCTGAAGTTCTATGCCTCGATACGTATCGATGTGCGCAAGATAGAGCAGCTCAAGGGCCCCGGCAACGAGTTTATCGGCTCGCGCACAAGGGCGAAGATAGTCAAGAACAAGGTCGCTCCGCCCTTCAAGGAGGCCGAGTTCGACATCATGTACGGCAAGGGCATATCCAAGGTAGGCGAAGTGCTCGACCTCGCCGTTAAATATGATATCATCCATAAGAGCGGCGCGTGGTTCTCTTATAACGACAACCGCCTCGGCCAGGGCAGAGATAACGTCAAGAGCTATCTCAGCGACAATCCAGAATTATTGGCGGAGGTCGAAGCGAAGGTGCGCGAGCGCCTCAACGCGGAGAATAACGCCGCCAAGACAGCGGCGAAGCCCGCCGACAGACCCGCACCCGCCGCAGAGCCGGCAGCCGTCGTGCAGCCCAAGAAGCCCACGAGCCGTTCCGGCGCAAAGGCGAAGCTCGACATCGTTGTAGATGATGACGACTGATGAAGATAACGGCACAGCGGGGCAGAGGAGAAAAAATACATATACTCATCGACGGGGAGTACCGCCTGACCGTGACCCGGGATTTCTGGGCGGGTCAGAATATACGCTCCGGCGATGAACTTGACGATGCGGAGTTTGCTGCCTTTTGCGAGGCGGCAGGCTCCTGCCGTGCATTTAACGCGGCGGTAGATATACTCTCGCGGCGCGACCACTCCTCAAAGGAGCTTGAGCGCAAGGTAGCTCGGCGCTCGGGCGCGGAGTTTGCGCGCGAGGCGGTCGAACGTCTTGAGGAGCTGGGCTATGTCGATGACGAGCGCTACGCCCACACCTTGGCGCAGGAGCTCTATGAGCGGCGCGGCATGGGCAAGAAGCGCATAGAACAGGAGTTGCGTCAGCGCGGAATATCGCGCGAGACCGCCTGCGAATGCACCGAGGAGCTTGACGGCGACGATGCAGAGCGGATAAAAAAGCTGCTCGAAACTAAATTCGCAGGGCGTTTTTCCGACGAAAAGGGGAGACGGCGCACCTTCAACGCCCTGACCCGCCTCGGCTACGGCTATTCCGATATCCGCTCGGCCATGCGGCAGGCGGACGAGGAATATGAAGATACGGACGACCAATTTTCCTGTTAGAAGATAAAAAAAGAAAGAAATAGTGTATAATTCTCTTTATCAAGCGAAAGGAAGAGCTGTTTGATGAAAAAAAGAAGAGTTTTATTCGTTTCTCTCGGCTGCCCGAAAAACCAGGTTGACGGCGAGCTGATGCTTGCAAAGCTTCAGGACGCCGGATTTGAAAACGCAGACAATTTCGAGCGCCTTGACGCAGTTATAGTCAACACCTGCGCGTTTATAGACTCCGCCAAGCAGGAGGCGATAGACACCGTTCTCGAAATGGTCGGCCTCAAGCAGGACGGACTTGTGCGCGCCGTCATAGTCACGGGCTGCCTCGCCGAACGCTACCGCGAGGAAATATTAAAGGAGATTCCCGAGGTCGACGCCGTCGTAGGCATCGGCGCAAACGGCGATATCGCCAAGATAGTAGACGAGGTTCTCGACGGCAAGCAGGTCAACGTGTTCCCCGACAAAAAGGAGCTTCCGATGTGCGGCGAGCGTGTGCTCACCACCCCCGACTATTGGGCATATCTCAAGATAGCCGAGGGCTGCTCGAACTGCTGCACCTACTGCGCTATCCCGTCTATCCGCGGAGCCTTCCGTAGCCGCGACGAGGAGAGCATAGTCGAGGAGGCGAAAACTCTCGCCGAGCAGGGTGTCAAGGAACTTGTGCTCATAGCGCAGGATGTCTCGTCCTACGGCATTGACCTCTACGGAGAATACAGACTCGCCCATCTTCTGAATCTGCTCTGCGAAATCGACGGCATAGAGTGGATACGCCTGCTTTATTGCTATCCCGATAAGATAACCGACGAGCTTATAGACACCATGGCCTCTCAGCCCAAGGTGCTTCACTATATAGACCTGCCACTCCAGCACGCGGACGACAGCATACTCAAGGCCATGAACCGCCACAGCAGCGCGGAGGAGACCCGCGAGGTCATAAGAAAGCTGCGCGAGCGTATGCCGGATATTGTTATCCGCACTACGTTCATCGTCGGCTTCCCCGGCGAGGGCGACGGCGAGTTCGAGACCTTGGCGGAGTTTGTCAACGAGCAGGAGTTCGAGCGTCTCGGCTGCTTCGAATATTCCCCGCAGGAGGGCACTCCCGCCGCGAAGATGGAAAATCAGGTTGACGACGATGTGAAAGCCCGCCGCGCCGAGGTCATCATGCAGGATCAGTATGAGATAATGAGCGAAAAGAACAACGAAATGATCGGCAAAACCCTGCGTGTACTCACCGAGAGCTACGACGATTATACCGACAGCTATTCGGGTCGCTCCTATATGGACGCGCCCGATATCGACGGCAAGATAATCTTCACCTCGCCCGATTTCATAAAAGAAGGCGATTTCGTCGATGTCGAGATACTCGGCACGAACGAATATGACCTGCTCGGAAGAACAGTATAACAACCCGGGAAAGGGGAATAGAAATGCAGAAGCTGAATCTGCCCAACAAACTTACGGTCATCAGAATGTTTCTCGCGCCCGTCTATCTCGCGCTTATGCTTATTGAGTTTCCTTATCATTACTTAGCCGCGCTCGCCGTTTTCTCCATAGCGTCGATTACTGATCTGCTTGACGGAAAAATTGCGAGAAAGCGTAATATCATAACCGTGTTCGGCAAGCTCCTCGATCCGCTCGCCGATAAAATGCTGACCACCGCCGCCCTGCTTGCGTTCATGCGCGAGGGCTGGTGCAGCATCTGGATAATCATGATAGTCCTCACCCGCGAGTTCGCCGTCGCAGGCGTCCGCCTTATCGCCTCGGCGCAGGGCGTTGTCATTCCCGCCAACTATTGGGGCAAGGCAAAGACCGTCAGCCAGATGGTGTTCACGATAATCATCATGCTCCTTGCCGAGCTTGATGCGTCGTTCAATATTTTCGCCAATACCGGCTGGTTCACGCTCGCGAGAGTGTCGAATATGATGCTTTGGATAACCGCCGTTTTGACCGTGGTTTCGGGCGTCACATATTTTGTGGACAGCAAAAAAATCATTGACTTTTCCAAGTGATTTCAATATAATAATTAGTAGATATGCAATGCGTATCTGTTGACGAAAACCAAAAAACGAAATGCGTTTACCGGGAGAAGTAGCCGGATACAAGCGGCAAAAGAGAGGGAGCCCGAAGCTGAGAAAGCTCCTTGCCGTATGAAGGCGAAATGCACCCGTCAGCACGCAGGGGGAACCGAAGTATCCCTGCGCGGAAGGCACCGTTATCGGCCGTGCGCGTATTGGCGCGCAGAGATATAAACAGGAGTGGGACCGCGCTCAAGCGCCTCCGTTGTCTTTCGGGATAACGGAGGCTTTTTGTATGTTATTTGTATATTGAGCGGATGTAGGGGCGGATATCATCCGCCCGCGAAAATGCACAGACTTATTAACAGCGCATACGCACTCCAAACAACCAACGCCGCATCGCGGCAGCAATTTTATCCGAGCCCAAGGAGTTGATATTTATGTTTGACAGGCTCAAAGAGGATATAAGCACCTTCAAGCGGCGCGACCCCGCCGCAAGGAGTTCACTCGAAATTTTTTTCCTCTATCCCGGCCTCAAGGCCATAAGGATGCACCGCAAAGCCAATTGGTGCTACCGCCATAAGCTGTTTTTCCTCGCCCGATGGATATCGCAGAGGGCGGCGCGCAAAACGGGGATAGAGATACACCCGGCCGCAACCATAGGCAGACGATTTTTTATCGACCACGGCACCGGCGTCGTTATCGGCGAGACCGCCGTTATCGGCGACGATGTTATGATATATCAGGGCGTGACGCTCGGCGGCACCGGCAAAGACACGGGCAAACGTCACCCTACTATCGGCAACAATGTCCTCATCGGCGCGGGCGCAAAGGTGCTCGGCCCCTTTACCGTCGGCGACAACTCGAATATAGCCGCGGGCGCTGTGGTTCTTGAGGAGATACCGCCCGACTGTACCGCCGTCGGCGTGCCGGCTCGTGTCGTGCGCCGCAACGGAATAAGAGTCGACGATCTCGACCAGGTGCATATACCCGACCCTGTCGCGCAGGAGCTTTGCAGACTCGAGTATCAGCTGTCCCAGCTGCGAAAACAGCTTGAGGAGCAGGAAAATACACAGGAAATTGACTGAAAGGAAGATATAAATGAAAGTCTACAACACTTTAACAAGAAAAAAGGAAGAGCTCGTCCCGATTACCCCGGGTGAGATAAAGATGTATGCCTGCGGGCCGACCGTGTATAACTATATACACATCGGCAACGCCCGTCCGCTGTGCATCTTCGATATCCTGCGCCGCTATCTCGAATACCGCGGCTATAAAGTGACCTTCGTTCAGAATTTCACGGATATCGACGATAAGATAATCAGACGCGCAAACGAGGAGCACATCGATTTCTCCGAGATTTCCGAGCGCTATATAAAAGAGTTCTGGACGGATGCGGACGGACTCAATGTCCGACACGCGACTGTTAATCCGAAGGCCACAGAGAATATCGACGCTATCATTCATATAATTTCGACCCTTATCGAAAAGGGATATGCCTATGAGGCACAGGGCGATGTATATTTCAGTACCGAGAAGTTCAAGGACTACGGCAAGCTCTCGCATCAGCCGCTTGAGGATCTTGAGGCGGGCGCCCGTATAATGGTCGGCGAGGTCAAGCGCGAGCCCATGGATTTCGCCGTTTGGAAAGCCGCCAAGCCCGGCGAGCCCGCGTGGGATTCCCCGTGGGGCAAGGGCAGACCCGGCTGGCATATCGAGTGCTCCGCGATGAACTGGCGCTATCTCGGCGACACGATAGATATCCACTGCGGCGGTCAGGATCTTATCTTCCCGCACCATGAGAATGAAATAGCGCAGAGCGAGTGCTTCACCGGCAAGCCCTTCGCCCATTATTGGATGCACAACGGCTATATCAACGTCGATAATGTGAAGATGTCGAAATCTCTCGGCAATTTCTTCACCGTGCGCGACGTCGCCGAAAAATACGGATATGAGCCCATACGCTATCTGCTCATCTCCGCCCAGTACAGAAGCCCGATAAACTACAGCACCGATATCATCGAGCAGTGCATTTCCGCGCTCAACAGACTCTATACCTGCCGCGATTCGCTCGACTTCGAGCTGAAGAATGCTTCGGACGCGGAGCATGACGGCGACAGGGCGATTATCGACGGCTTCGGCAAATACAGAGAGCAGTTTATCGACGCCATGGACGATGACCTCAACACCGCCGACGCCATAGCCTCGATATTCGAGCTTGTGCGCGACATCAATACAAACGTTGTCGGCAAGACCCCGTCAAAGGCACTTGTCGAGGGCGCAATATCAGTGTTCGACGAGCTGACCGGCGTGCTCGGACTCGTCTATAACCGCAAGACGGAGACGCTCGACAGCGACATCGAAGCCCTCATAGAAGCGCGCACAAACGCCCGCAAGGAGAAGAATTGGGCTGAGGCCGACAGAATAAGAGATCAGCTCAAGGAAATGGGCATTGTCCTCGAGGATACCGCCCAGGGCGTGAAGTGGCACAGGGAATAAATTATATAGACAATATAGACAAAACGCATAAATTATTGTATAATACTATGTGGATTTTTAAATAAAATGCGGAGGTTGAGTAAGTGAACGATCTTAAAACAAGATTCTTTGACAGTGTGGACAAAAACTGCCCCCATTCGGAATATCCCCGCCCGCAGCTCGTGCGTGAGGACTGGATGTGCTTAAACGGCGAGTGCGATTACGAGATAACTCCTGCAGGCGAGCCCTGCCCGAAGAATTTCAGCGGCAAGGTAATCCTGCCGTTCGCCATTGAGAGTCAGCTCTCCGGCGTTCAGCGCGTGCTTCAGCCCGACGAGCGCCTTTGGTACAGAAAGAGGTTCACCCTTGACAGCCGCTTTGACGGAAAACGCTGCATTCTGCATTTCGGAGCCGTCGATTGGCAGTGCAAGGTGTTTGTAAACGGCGAATTGACAGGCAAGCATACCGGCGGCTACTGCCCGTTCTCGTTCGATATAACCGACAATCTTGTCGACGGCGAGAATGAGCTTATCGTCAAGGTCTACGACCCGACCGACAAGGGCTGGCAGAACAGGGGCAAGCAGGTTCTCAAATCCGTCGGCTTCTGGTATACCGGAACCTCCGGCATATGGCAGAGCGTGTGGCTTGAGCCCGTGGCGCAGAGCCATATAACCTGCGTGCGCCTGACTCCCGATATCGACGCGGGCGAGATAGTCGTCTCTTGTACGGGCGAGGAGCTTGACGGCTGCACGATAGACGCCGAGATTTCGCTCTCGGGCGAGCGGGTCTATTCGGGCAAGATGAGCCTCAACGCGCATCTTCCCGTGCCCGACGCGAAGCTTTGGAGCCCCGAGAGCCCGACTCTCTATGACCTTGTGCTCACCGTGAAGAAGAACGGCGAGGCGGTCGATACCGTAAAAAGCTATTTCGGCATGAGAAAATTCGGCATCGGCAAAGACAAGCAGGGTCTGCCGCGCCTTATGCTCAACAACGAGCCGTATTTCCAGCGCGGTCTGCTTGACCAAGGCTATTGGAGCGACGGCGGACTGACTCCGACTACCGACGAGGCGATGATATTTGACATTTCCGAGATGAAGCGCCTCGGCTTTAATATGCTCAGGAAGCATATAAAAGTCGAGCCTCTGCGCTGGTATTATCACTGCGACAGACTCGGCATGATAGTCTGGCAGGATATGGTCAGCGGCGGTGAGTATATCGGAAACATCCTTGCGGGCGTTCTTCCGAATCTCGGTATAGGCGTCAAGGACGATAAATATAACTGGTTCAGCCGCGGCGAAAAAGAGTGGCGTGATGACTACCGCCGTGAGCTGTTTGAGATGATAGACAATCTCTATAATTGCACCTGCATCGGCTGTTGGGTGCCGTTCAACGAGGGCTGGGGTCAGTTCGACGCCAAGGAGATAGGCGACGCAGTCAAGGCATATGACCCCTCGAGAATCGTTGACCACGCAAGCGGCTGGTATGACCAAAAGGGGCGCGACCTCAAGAGTATGCACAAATATATCCTGCCCATTCGTATGCCCAAGCTTGACGGCAGACCGTTCGTCATAAGCGAATACGGCGGATACAGCATGATTTCGGACGGTCACGTCTGGAACAGAAAGAAGAGCTTCGGCTATATCATGTTCAGGTCGAAGGAGAAGCTCTCGGCGGCATATAAAAAGCTGCACGAGAAGCAGGTCATTCCGCTGATAGAAAAGGGTCTTTGCGCCACGGTATATACCCAGGTCAGCGACGTCGAGTTCGAGGTCAACGGAATGTATACATATGACCGAAAGGTTCTGAAGCTCGACGAAAAAACCGTGCAGGAAATAAACTCCAAGCTGCACCTTTAAGGAAGAAGCGACAGATGAAGTCACTGATTAAAAGACTGATAAAAAAACTCGGCGATATGCGCCGCCGACTGCTCTATTACCGCATTTGGCCTGCGGTTTACAGGCGCGCGGCGAAAAGGCCGATAGACGAAAAAAAGGTTCTTTTGGCGTCGAACAGCCGCACTCTTCCGGATAACCTGTCCTGCATGAAGCGCGAGCTTGAGTCACGCGGGATGCACTGCACCGAGCTGCTTATCCCCGCGGGAGCGGGCAGTTTAAGCGGCAGGGCGGTGGAGTTCAGGCAGAATATCCGTTTTCAGCGCGAGTACGCGACGAGCAGGCTCGTCTTTGTCGAGGATGCGTTCTTTCCGCTGTTCGCCAATTATCCGCGAAAGGGCACCGAGGTCATTCAGCTTTGGCACGCTTGCGGCGCATTCAAAAAATGGGGCTATTCCACCGCCGACCTCAAGTGGGGCGCGGACAGAAAGAGCCTCGAGCGCTATCCTATCCACAACACCTATACCGCCGTTACCGTGTCGGCCGAGAGTGTTATTCCGTATTATGCCGAGGCGTTCAACTGCCCCGAAAGCATAATAAAACCTCTCGGCGTACCGAGGACGGACATATATTTCGATTCGAAGTTCGTCTCATCAGCCCGCGGAGAAATGCTCAAAAAATTCCCGCAGATAGGGGACAGGAGGATAATCCTCTACGCTCCGACCTTCCGCGGCAATTCGATTCTCAAGTCCTATATGGATTTGAAGCTCGATATCGAGCGCATGAATGCGGAGCTGTCCGAGAATTTTGTCCTGCTATATAAGCTCCATCCGCAGACGGCGAAGAGCTTTTCGCTAAGCGCCGAGGAGCGGGAAAAATATGCGGATTTCGTGTTCGATGTCTCGAAGGATGTCCGCATAGACCTCGCCATGTGCGCGGCGGATATGCTGATAAGCGACTATTCCTCGGTCATATTCGAATACTCGCTGCTCGACCGCCCCATTATATTCTTCGCCTATGATCTCGAAGAATATGACCGCGACCGCAGCTTTTATAACAAATATGAGGACTTTGTGCCCGGGCCGATAGTTCGGGATACCGAGGAAATTATTTCGGCCGTCAGGCAGGCTCAGTCGGGCTTTGACAGGGCGGTGACGGAAAACTTCAGAAACAATTTTATGGATGCCTGCGACGGGCACAGCACCGTGCGAATCGCCGAAGCGTTCATGGAAAAATAAGGTGGACAATATGAAAAAGTTATTAAAAACCGCAACGGCCTTTCTTCTTATTTTGGCTGTCGCCGCAGGACTGTGCGCGTGCTCCGGCGGAGCGGGCGGAAAAGCGCCGGGCAAGAAGATTGCCATAGTCACCGCGACCCTGTCGCAGAATCCCGAGGAATATCGGCGCGCGGCTCAGCTTGCGAGCAAATATTCCTATGTCGAGCATGTTGTCTATACCGACACGCGCATAGGCACCTCGGGCATTCTCGATTTCTATAAGCGCGTCAACGATGTCGCCGCCGACGAGAGCTACGGCGCGATAGTTATAGCGAGAGCGAATTTGGGCGCTGTTGCGGCGGTCAGGGCGGCAAAGGCGAAGAATCCCGATAAAATTATCGTCTGCACAGCACCTGTGGAGAATATAGAGACTCTTGCGAAGTCCGCCGACGCGATACTCGCCATTGATACGGCAAAGGACGCCGCCATGATGGTCGAGGAGGCTCACGGCCGCGGAGCGGAGGTCTTTGTTTATTACGCCACGGGAGTTCAGCAGAGCACCCTGAGCGTCAGGGAGTCGCGCGAAGCAGCAAAGCAAAAGTGCGATGAGCTCGGCATGACATATAAGTTTGTCAACTGCTACGATGTCACGCAGACCCTCGGCATAAAGGGTGCGCAGAGCTTCATGAAAGAGGACATCGCCCGCCAGCTCAAGAACTTTGAGGGCAAGAAGATAGCGGCCTATTGCGCCGACATATCTTCTCAGGCGGAGCTCATAAAGAACGCCTGCCCGAACGGTATTATCGTTGCCGGCACGAGCTTCCCGAGCGTCTATGACGGCTACACCGCCGCTTTCAATATCGAAATGGGCAAAAAATGGGACGACAAGTCCAAGGTGTTCAGCAAGGTCAGAGCCGCAATCAGAGAAAACGGCGGCACGAAGAATCAGTTCATCGTCTGGGACGACCTAACCGCCGTGTCTATGACCGATGCCGCATTCGAATATGCGAGAGCATCGCTCACAGGCGAGCAGGCGGACATGGCTAAGGCCGTCAAGTCGAGCTTCCCGTCGAAGATAAAAGTATCGGACAAAAAGCTCGATAAGTGCACATTCATCTATACGGAGGATTACCGCGTATTATGAGAGGCAAGTTTATTGTAGTCGAGGGTCTTGACGGCTCCGGCAAGGGCACGCAGATGGCTCTGCTGTGCGATTATCTGAAGTCGCGGGGCAGAAGCGTGTATCCGACCGCCGAGCCTACGGAGTCGGTGACGGGCGGCATGATAAGAGACGTTCTGAGCGGCGCAAGGCAGCGCACCTCGTCGGAGCTTGCCGCGCTCTTTCTCGCAGACCGCGTGGCGCACAATCTGAACCCCGTCAACGGCATAAAAAAGACGCTCGAAGCGGGAATAGACGTCGTGTGCGACAGGTATTATTATTCGTCAATAGCATATCAGGCGGTGGGCGAGGACAAGCAGTGGGTCATTGACATGAACCTCAACTGCCCCGGAATAATCAAGCCGGACATCTGTATTTTCTTCGATGTAGACCCGTACAGCTGCCACGAGAGAATAGAGCACGGGCGCGTGTATCTCGAAATTTTCGAGCGCGACCCGGAGCAGGTGAACGCCATACGCGAGCGGTATTACAGCGCGTTTGAGCTGCTCAAGGACAGCGAAAACATCGTTGTTATCGATGCAGCGCGCGACATAGACGCCGTCGCCGCCGACGTCAGAAAAACGGTTGATACCCTCATAAAGTAACATTAATCCGTCCGTATCACGGGCGGATTTTTTGCCGCTTGCGGCAAGACGCAGACGGTGATAAGCAGGATTTTGGGGGGATTCATTACGTTCTCTGCAGAGAAGCCGAGACTGAGGAGTTTATCGCACGGGTTCGCTCACATTGTCTCGACTGTTTTGTTTTCCAATGTCCTTGTAGGGTGCGCGACCTCGACACACCGCTGCCGCTGCGTAATTCCCAATTTACGCTTACATATCATCAAACAGCATAAAACACAAAACAGCCGCGGCGAAACAAATCGCCGCAGCTGTTGCTGTTCTGTGTCCGCAGTCTCCTGCGGGTGTTTTTATTCGCTGATTTTTCTGACCGTCTCCATGACATAGTCGCCGAACTCGCTGCAGGTGCAGCCGTCCTCGCGGCCTGTGATTTTGAGCTTTTTGTCCTCATACATACAGATGTCGAGCGCTCTTTCGAGAAGATCGGCCTTCTCCTGCTCGCCGATGTGGGAGAGCAGCATGACGCTCGCTCTGAGCATCGAGCAGGGGTCTGCGTACTGCGCTCTGCCCTCGCGCACCATTCTCGGAGCCGAGCCGTGAATGGCCTCAAACATCGCGTAGCGTTTGCCGATGTTTGCGCTGCCGGCAGTGCCGACGCCGCCCTGGAACTCCGCCGCCTCATCGGTGATTATATCGCCGTAGAGATTCGGGAGAATGAATACCTTGAAGTCGCGGCGGCGCTTCTCGTCGATGAGCTTCGCCGTGGTGATGTCGATGTACCACTCGTCGGTCACGATATCGGGATATTCCTCTCCGACCTTCTTGCAGAGGTTCAGGAACTTGCCGTCAGTTGTTTTGATGACGTTTGCCTTTGTGATTATCGAAACGCGGCCCTTGTTGTTGCGGCGCGCGTAGTCATAGGCGAGCCTTGCGATTCTGTCGCAGCCCTCGGTGGTGGTCACGACGAAGTCGAGCGCGAGGTCGTCGGTGACATTTACGCCCATAGAGCCTACGGCATATGCGCCCTCGGTGTTCTCGCGGAAGAAGGTCCAGTCAATGCCCTGCTCGGGAACCTTGACGGGGCGGAGATTCGCAAATAAGTCGAGAGCCTTTCTCATAGCGACGTTTGCGCTCTCTATATTCGGCCACGGATCGCCCGCCTGCGGGGTAGTGGTCGGTCCCTTCAGAATAACGTGGCAGCTCTTGAGCTCCTCGAGCACGTCATCGGGGATAGCCTTGTTAGCCTTGACACGGTTTTCTATGGTCAGTCCGTCAATGACCTTGAACTCGATTTTGCCCGCCTTAACTTTGTCGTCGAGCAGATATTCGAGAACTCTTGCGGATTCCTTGGTTATAACCGGGCCTATGCCGTCGCCGCCGCAGACGCCGATGATTATTTTGTCGAGCGCCTTGAAGTCGGTGAAATCGCCCTGAGTCTTTATCTTGTCCGAACGGTCGCTCTGAGCGCGGATGAGAGCCTCGAATTTTTCAACGGCGTTCTTGACCTGTGCCTCTGTCATGCTTATCTTCCTCTCTTATTTGTGTGATTCTCTTGTGTAGTTGAGCAGACCGCCCGCAAGGATTATATCCTTCTGCCTGCCGGAGAAGCTGTAGCAGAGCTTGTAGCTCTCGCCCTTTGTCTCGTTTTTGAGAACAGCCTCGCCGCCGTTTTCTATCGTCTCTCTTATGCCGTCGAGTGCGAGCCTGTCGCCCTTTTCTATGCGGTCATAATCGGCGGGGTCTGCGAATGTGAACGGCACGATACCGGCATTTATGAGATTTGCCTGATGTATGCGAGCAAAGGATTTTGTTATGACACTCTTTATGCCGAGATACAGCGGAACGAGCGCCGCGTGCTCTCTCGAAGAGCCCTGACCGTAGTTGCTGCCGCCGATGATGATTCCCTTGCCTGCCTGCTTGCAGTGCTCGGCAAAGTGCTCATCGCACTGCTTGAAGCAGAAGTTCGACAGGAACGGCACGTTCGAGCGGTAGGGGAGAATCTTTGCGCCCGCGGGCATGATGTGATCGGTCGTGATATTGTCGCCGACCTTGAGAACGACCTCTGCCTCGATGCTCTCGGGCAGTGCGTCGCCGTTGGGTACGGGCTTTATGTTCGGGCCGTAGACTATCTCAAGATTTTTCGCTTCCTCGGGCGAAGCGGGCTTGTCGATGAGATTGTCGTTTATTTCAAAGTGATCGGGCATGGTGATGTGCGGAGCCTCGCCGAGGGTTCTCGGGTCTGTCAGTACGCCCGTGAGAGCGGAGGTCGCAGCGACCTCGGGGCTGACGAGATAGACGCCGGCGTCCGCAGTGCCGGAGCGTCCCTCAAAGTTTCGGTTGAAGGTGCGCAGGGAGACGGCGCCGGAGTTCGGCGACTGACCCATGCCTATGCACGGACCGCACGCGCACTCAAGCAGTCTTGCGCCCGCGCCGAGAATGTCGGAGAGTGCGCCGTCCTCGGAGAGCATTCTGAGAACCTGCATGGAGCCGGGGGAGATAGTGAGGCTGACGCTCGGAGCGACGCGCTTGCCCTTGAGAACAGCCGCCACCTTGAGCATATCGTAGAGCGAGGAGTTCGTGCAGGAGCCTATGCAGACCTGGTCGATTTTTATCTCGCCTATTTCCGAAACTTTCTTAACATTGTCGGGCATATGAGGCATAGCCGCGAGGGGCTCGAGGGTGCCGAGATCTATGTCGATGACCTCGTCGTAAACCGCATCGTCGTCCGCCTTGACCTCGACCCAGTCCTGCTCTCTGCCCTGAGCGGCGAGAAAAGCCTTCGTCACTTCGTCGGAGGGAAAAACGGAGGTCGTTGCGCCGAGCTCCGTGCCCATGTTGGTTATGGTTGCACGCTCGGGAACGGAAAGAGTCTTGACTCCGTCTCCGCCGTATTCGATTATCTTGCCCACGCCGCCCTTGACGGACATTATGCGCAGAACCTCGAGAATTATATCTTTTGCGCTGACCCACGGCGAAAGTGCGCCGTGCAGGTTTATGCGCGTCATCTTGGGCATAGTTATGTAGTATGCGCCGCCGCCCATCGCAACCGCGACGTCGAGTCCGCCCGCGCCGAACGAGAGCATACCTATGCCGCCGCCGGTCGGGGTGTGGCTGTCGGAGCCGATGAGCGTCTTGCCGGGGATGCCGAAGCGCTCAAGATGCACCTGATGGCAGATGCCGTTGCCGGGGCGTGAAAAAAGCAGTCCTCTCTTTTTCGCGGCGCTCCTTATGAATCTGTGGTCGTCCGCGTTTTCAAAGCCGGTCTGCAGGGTGTTGTGGTCAATGTATGCGACCGAAAGCTCGGTCTTTACGCGCTCGACTCCCATGGCCTCGAATTCAAGGTATGCCATGGTGCCCGTGGCGTCCTGAGTGAGAGTCTGATCGATTCTGAGACCTATCTCGCTGCCTACGGTCATATCACCGCTCAACAAGTGGCTTTTTATAAGCTTTTGTGCAATAGTGCTGCCCAACTGTATCCCTCCGTATATAAAAATTACCTTTAAATTTTATTGCAATCCGCGGATTTTGTCAAGGTGCGCCGCGCCAAATATACGCCCGTATGTATTACATTTTATAGGTGAATTTGATATATACCGATTTTTCTGTTGCCCGAAGGGCTTCTGCGTGGTATAATTAAATGTAATCTGCCGCAGTGCGCGTGCTTTGTCTGAATGACGGGCAGTTAATCGGGCATACTGTTTGTCGGGAGTGAATTCGATGAACAGAAAAAAGCAAGCGGAACAAAAAGACAGCATATTGGAGCCCGTCGCGCCGACTCCGAGTGTTGGCGAGGATGACGGCGATTCGTCCGACAGCACGGACAGAGAGCTTCGTCAGATAGTCGAAACAGGCTCCATAACCGTCGATAAGCGCGGGCATTATATTCACTGCCTGACCGTCATAGGTCAGATAGAGGGTCATTATGTCCTGCCGGCGCAGAACAAGACCACAAAATACGAGCACGTCATCCCTCAGCTCGTCGCCATTGAGGAGAGCCGCGATATTGACGGCCTGCTGATAATTCTCAACACCGTCGGCGGCGATATCGAGGCGGGACTTGCGATAGCGGAGCTTATAGCCGGAATGAAAACGCCGACTGTGTCCCTCGTCCTCGGCGGCGGACATTCGATAGGCGTGCCGCTCGCGGCCTCGAGCGCGTATTCTTTTATCGCGCCGAGCGCCACCATGACCGTCCATCCGGTGAGGATGACGGGACTCGTCTTGGGCGTGCCGCAGACGATGTCCTATTTTGAGCAGATGCAGGAGCGCATTGTAAGATTCGTATCCGACAATTCGCGTATCTCCGCCGACCGCTTCCGTGAGCTTATGCTCGCAACCGGTCAGCTCGTTATGGATGTGGGAACGGTGCTCGACGGCGAGGCGGCGGTCAGAGAGGGACTCATCGACTCCCTCGGCACTCTCTCCGACGCTCTCGAAAAGCTCTGCGATATGATTGAAGAGCAGGACGAAAAGAAAGGGGAGAGCGAGTGATGCTCTATACTGTTGTCTCTCCCGCCGAAATATTCATGCAGCCGCCCGCAGAGGTCTGCGAGCACGAAGCTCCGTTCGGCTGCGTGATATGCTCAAAGACAGAAAAAGGCGAGGTTGTTGAAAGACTTGTGACGACCGACCCGTTTGAATATCTGAAACCATGTTATTCACCCGGCGCTTTATACTCCGCCGAAAAATCGGAAAAGAGGTAATTTAACAGATGGAAATACTCAAAGCGATATTGCTCGGCTTTTTGCAGGGCGTGACCGAATTTTTGCCCATATCCTCGAGCGGGCATCTCTCGGTGTTTCAGCACTTCTTCGGCAATGTCGGCGGCACAAGCTCTCTGCTGTTTACGGTGCTGCTACATATGGGCACTCTGATAGCGGTGTTCGTTGTTTATTATAAGACAATATGGGGTCTTATAGTCGAGTTTTTCGCCACGATAAAAGACATTTTTACCGGCAAGTTCAAGTGGCGCGAGATGAACGAAAACAGGCGTATGCTCTTTATGTTCGTTATCTCCTGCGTGCCGCTGCTGTTTCTGCTCATCCCCGTCGGGGACGACAGGCGCATAATGGATGTCCTCGGCTCGCTTGCCGACGACAACGATATATTTGTTGAGGGCGTTTGCTTTATTGTCACTGCGATACTCTTGCTTGTCGGCTCGTGGCGCGCGAAGAAGGTCAAGGCGCGTCCGCAGATAGGCGCTAAATCGGCGCTTGCTGTCGGCGTGGCGCAGGCATTCGCCGCCGGCTTCCCCGGCATCTCGCGCTCCGGCTCGACCATTTCGACCGGTATGCTCTGCGGCGTGTCGAAGGAATATATGGTTCGCTATTCGTTCATTCTCGGTATCCCGGCTATCCTTGCCGCCAATGTTATGGAGATAAAGGACGCCGTGGCTCTCGGCGAGCAGATAGATATCCTGCCCGTCGTCATAGGCATCGTCACCGCTGCCATCGTCGGCTTTGCGGCGATAAAGGCGCTCGAATGGCTCGTCAAGATAGATAAGTTTAAGATTTTCGGCTACTATTGCCTCGCTCTGGGCGTTGTCGTTATAGTCGCCGGCATAGTTGAAAAGGTCAGATAAGACCGTTTGAATTTCTAAGGAGGGCCTTAATGGCTGCGAAAAAGACTGCGGCAAAGTCAACAGCCGCCAAGAAGAAAACAACAACTAAAAAAGCCCCCGCGCCAAAGCCCGCGGCAGCAAAGACCGAGAGTGTCGAGAAAACGCCCGAGCAGCTGTCCTCGCGCCGTCAAAAAGCGGCGATAGCGCTTATGGCTGTTGCGGCTCTGCTCATAGCAATGGCTTTTATCGAGGGCGAGCACGCGTGGCTTGCCGTGCATAATTTTATGTTCGGCGTGTTCGGAACGTGTACATATATCTGGCCGGTCATGCTTATCTATGTCTCGGTCATGTTAGCCATGGATAAGACCTTCGGCTCGATATCGTCGAATCTTATCGGCGTCGGGATATCAATATTGCTGATTTGCTCGGCGATACATATTTTCTCGAACCCCGCCGAATATTTTTCAACATTGAGCCTCGGCGATCAGATAAAGTCCGCGTGGAGAGACTATGACACTTTTCCGAGCGCGGGCGCACTCGGTGCGCTCGTCGGCGGATTGCTCGCCAAAATGGCGGGCAAGGTCGGAGCGGCGATAATTGACATTATCCTGCTCGCCGTCAGCATAATGTTTTTGACGGGACTCACCCTGTCCCGCCTCGGTATGTCCATTGCAAAGCCCTTAAAGCGCATGAGCGAGGACACGAACGAGCGCCTTGAGCGCGGAGCACAGCGCGTCAAAGAGGAGCAGGAGAGAGCGCCGTCGAGAGACGCGCGCAGGAAGAAGGCGGAGGAGCCGTATGTGAGTCCGCGCCCGTTCCCCGTGCCGCCTCTGCCGACGGATGAGCCCGCCGCACCCGCAAAGAGCCGCAAAAAGGCCGACGATGAGGGACCCGAGCCCACGGTATTCCCGCGCAAGCCCGTTCAGGCCGATGTCAGTATCGATGATATAGTCAGCCGCGCCGAGGCGGCAAACGCTACAGCAAAGGTTGCGGCAGCCGCTTCAAAGACCGCCGCCGCCGCGCAGGGCAGACCCGCCTGTGTGCCGCCTCTGCCGACGGAGAGCGCGAAAGACGAGCTCGAGATGCTCGATTTAAGCAAGAAGTCAGATGAGCCCGAAAAGCCCAAGAAGGAGCCCGTCAAAAAGCCCGAGCCCGAGATTGAAACGCAGGAGATTGCGGAGGAGCCCGTTATCGAGAGCCGCCCGACTTATCGCAAGCCCCCGATAACCTGCCTCAAGGAGCCTATACACGACGGCAACGAAAACTTCTCCGACGAGCTCAAATCCAACGCGCAGAAGCTGCTTGAGACTCTCGAGAGCTTCAATGTCCATGCCAAAATAACCGAGATAAGCCGCGGTCCGTCCGTCACGAGATACGAGCTTCAGCCGGACGCGGGCGTCAGAATAAACAAAATAACAAATCTTGCGGACGATATCGCCCTGCGCCTCGCCGCGTCGGGAATAAGAATCGAAGCGCCCATTCCGAACAAGGCTGCGATAGGCATCGAGGTGCCCAACAAGCTGCGCTCAATGGTCTATCTGCGCGAGATAATCGAAAGTCCGCAGTTTCAAAACGCAAAGAGCAAGCTCAACGTCGCTTTGGGCAAGGACATCGCGGGCAACGCCGTGTGCGCGGATCTTACGAAGATGCCCCATCTGCTTATAGCCGGTACCACGGGCTCAGGTAAATCCGTGTGCCTGAACACAATGATAGCAAGCATTCTCTATAACGCGACCCCCGATGAAGTAAAGCTTCTGATGATCGACCCCAAGCAGGTTGAGTTCACCGTCTATAACGGTATCGCGCACCTTGCCGTGCCCGTCGTGTCCGACCCGCGCAAGGCCTCGGGCGCGCTGACCTGGGCGGTCAACGAGATGGAGAATAGATATAAAATACTCTCCGAAAAGAATGTCCGCGATATCAAGGGCTATAACAAATTAGCCGAGCGCGACAAGTCCCTGCGCCCGATGCATCAGATAGTTATTTTCATCGACGAGCTCGCCGACCTTATGATGGTTGCCCCCAACGAGGTCGAGGACGCGATATGCCGCCTTGCTCAGAAGGCGAGAGCCGCGGGTATGCACCTTGTCATAGCGACTCAGCGCCCCTCCGTCGATGTCATAACGGGTATTATCAAGGCCAATATCCCCAGCCGCCTCGCGCTCTCCGTATCGTCGTCCGTTGATTCGAGAACCATACTCGATATGTCGGGCGCCGAAAAGCTCATAGGCAACGGAGATATGCTCTTTAATCCCATAGGCGCAAATAAGCCCACCCGTATTCAGGGCTGCTTCATCTCCGACGAGGAGGTCGAAAATGTTGCCGACTTCATCAAGCACAACGCCGAGGCGGAGTACGATGAGGGCATTATGGACGAGATAAACAGGCAGGCCGCAATAGCGGGCTCGAGCAAGAAGAGCAGCGCCGCGAGCAGCGAAGACGGCGAGGAGCCGGGCGACGAGATGTTCCCGAACGCCGTCGAAGTCGTGCTCGACGCAAAAATGGCGTCCACAACGCTCCTTCAGCGCAAGCTCAAGCTCGGCTACGCCCGCGCAGCAAGGCTCATGGACGAGCTCGAGAGCAAGGGCATTATCGGCCCGTTCGAGGGCAGCAAGCCCCGCCAGGTGCTCATAACCAAGCAGCAGTGGATGGAGAAATGCGCCCTGTCGGATGCCCCCGGGGACGACGAGATCTGATAGGAGAAAATTATGGCAAACCAGAGAAAAGGCGGCTCCGCCGCACAGAACAAGCGCACGAAGCTTATAGTTACCGTGGCGGTCATAGCCGTCGCGCTGCTGATAACCTTCGCGCCGTATATGAACCTTCCGTTCGATATTCCCACCTGGGGCGAGCTGCTCTCGGGTGATAAGCAGACCGTGCAGGACGGCGACGCGCTGAACGCGCCTTTTACCGTCCACGTCATCGACGTCGGTCAGGGAGACAGCATTCTCCTTAAAAACGGGGAGCACGCCATGCTGATAGACGCGGGCGAGCGCGGCAACGACCAAACAATACTTGATTATCTCAGGGCGAATTCCGTTGAAAAGCTCGATTACATAGTCGCAACGCACCCGCACTCCGACCATATCGGCAGTATGCCCAAGGTCATTGAGGGGATAGAGGTCGACAATGTTATTATGCCGAAGCTCCCGAAGTCCATGGTTCCCACGACCTCGATTTATCAAAAGCTGATAAAAGCGGTCAAGGCCTCCGGAGCCAAGGTGATATCCGCCAAGGCGGGCGATACCTATACCCTCGGCGACGCTAAGATAACGGTAGTCGGCCCCGTCGGCACGCCGGATGACCTGAACAATGCCTCAGTCGTCTTGAAAGTCGTCTACGGAAAGAATTCTTTCCTCTTTACGGGCGATGCCGAGGCAAAGAGCGAGAAACAGATACTTGCAAACGGCGCGGATATCAAGGCGGATGTCCTGAAGCTCGGCCACCACGGCAGCAGCACATCGACAAGCGAGGAGTTCCTCAGGGTCGTGTCCCCGTCGCTCGCGCTCATATCCTGCGGCAAGGATAACGATTACGGTCATCCGCACAAGGAGACTCTCGAAAAGCTCGAGAAGTACAATATCCCGTATGAGCGCACAGATATAAAGGGCACGATAGTCGTCGGCTCGGACGGCGAGCATCTTTCAACCGCGTTCCCGTCCGACAAAACCGCCGAGAAGTAAAAAGGAGACGGCAGCATGGAATATTACGCCATAGACCGTATAGAGGGAAACTACGCAGTCTGCGAAAAAGATGGCGAAACAATGGTCAATATCAGCCGCGCTTTGCTCCCCGAGGGAGCGGGCGAGGGCAGCGTTCTGCGCCGACTTGCGGACGGCTCGTTCGCGCTCGACAAAGAAGAGGAGGAGCGCCGCCGCAAAGAGGCGCTCGAGCTTACGGACGGCCTGTTTGACGAGTAACAAAAAAATATTTTCTGTCCGCCGTGAAGTAATATGATCGCGGCGGGCGTTTTGTATTTTGTGCTTCGTTTTGTGTAAAAATAAAGAAATAATATAAAGAAACGGTTAAATTATGAGATTAGTATAGATTTTTAGCGCGGAAAGTGATAAAATATACGCCATACTGTTGAAAGAGAGTTGCTTTATGGAAAAGAAAGAAAAAAGAACATTCAAACAGTTTTTTATGGACAACGGTAAACGAAATTTGAAGATTACGATAACCGTTGTATGCGTAGTGCTCGCATTGGCGATAATCGTCGGTGGAATCTTTATCGGCAAGAAGCTCGGGCTGATTACCATCGACCACGGCAGCAACGGCGACCCCGAGGGCACCTTTGCGCCCGAGGAGCAGTTTGACGCCATGTACGATATCAGCGACGCTTCGGATATCGACAGCCTCATAACCGCCTGGGCTAAGAACGGCGGCGCGAAGTATTCGAGCAAGAACATAATCAATGTTCTGCTTCTCGGCGTTGACAGCGAGACCGGCAAGGCCGCCGGCGGACGCTCGGATGCGATTATTCTGCTCTCTCTCAACAGAAAGACCAAGACTATAACTCTTGTGTCCTTCCTCAGAGACTGCTATACCTATATGAACATCAACGGCTCCGAGCGCTGCTGCAAGACGAACCACTCCTATTTCTGGGGCGGCCCCGCAGCACTTATAGAGACGCTTGAGAACAACTATAAAATAGAGATCGACCACTATATCAGCGTCGATTTCAAGAGCTTCCCGAAGCTTATCGATTCGCTCGGCGGAGTCAATGTTCCTATCGAGCCGTATGAGGCGGATTATATTAACCGCACCACTACTAAAATCGCCAAGATAAGCTCCGGCGACTCCGTCAAGCTCAGCGGTAACCAGGCTCTGGTTTACAGCCGTATCCGTCACGTTGACAACGAGGGCGATGTCGGCAGAACCGCGAGACAGCGCACGGTCATTATGGCTCTTATCAAGAGCGCGCAGAACGCCTCCGCGGGTCAGCTCAATAACGCGCTCGATATAGTTCTTCCGAATGTCGTGACGAACTATAAGCGCAGCGAGATACTCTCTCTCATGACCCAGGCTCTCTCCCAGGGTTGGATGGATTACCAGATAAAGCAGCTTGTTATGCCGACCGAGGGCAACTACACCTCCGCTCAGCTCTACACCTATTACGGCAAGATAATCAATCAGCCCCTTTCCGTTTGGGTAGTCGATTATCCCATTGTCGCGCGCGATCTTCAGCTCGCTCTTTACGGCGATACGAATATAAAGATAAGCGACAACCACGTGTCTCCCGTTGACCTGCTCAAGAAGGGCGCAGTGCCGAGCAGCAACCGCGGCTCGGGCTCCGGCTCGGCGCAGGCGAGCAAACCCGCCGAGGAGGGAACAGCGGCGCATACCGAAGCCGCTACGGTTCACGAGCATACCTCTGATTCCGCGCCGGAAGATACCGAGGCGGAGAGCACGACCCGTCGGCTCCCGTTCACTCTTCCCGATTTCGGCACAACAGCGCCGCAGAAAGAAAACGAGGCAGCATAAAAAATTACCGCTCCGGATTATTTCCGGGGCGGTTTTTATGTCTGCGATTGAAAAAACATACAAAATGAGATATAATTGTCAGAGAAACGGACGGACGGTGATAACATGAACAAAGTTTGTCATATAGTCGGCGGCGGAGACTTCTTCGGCATACGTTCCGTAGGGGAGGGCGATTTTATTATCGCCGCCGATAAGGGCTTTAGGTATCTTCAAAACCTCGGCATAACGCCCGATCTTGTCATAGGCGATTTCGATTCCCTCGGGCACACTCCGAGCGGACGGAATATTATAGTCCTGCCCTGCGAAAAGAATGACACCGACATGGGCGCGGCAGTCGCCGAGGGTGTAGAGCGCGGATATAAAAATTTCATTCTCTACGGCGCGACAGGCGGCAGACCCGACCATACGCTTGCCAATATCCAGCTCATCTCTTTGCTTTCGAGCCGCGGGATGAACGCGATTATCGACGCGCGCGAAACCTCGTTTACTTCAATAACCGACGGCGGAATAATTTTCGGAGAGGGCGCAAAGGGAACCGTGTCCGTGTTTTCCCATTCGGATATTTCCTGCGGCGTGACTGTGAGCGGGCTTAAATACGGGCTCAAAAACGGGACGTTAAAAAATACTTATGCTCTCGGAGTCAGCAACGAATTTATCGGCGCAAAGAGCGAAATTTCAGTGGCTCGGGGAACGCTTACGGTTGTTTATCCGAGCAGCGCCGAGCCCGTGTTTTTCAGATTCTGAGCCGCGCGAAAAAATATTTTTGAACCACATAATATCCTGCGCCGATATGCTCCCCGTGAGCATCAGCAGAAGAACATATACCGCCGCGTTGACAGTTATAACAGCAGTCAGTGCGGCTTTTCCGCTGCCCTGCGCGGGGGAGAGCAGCAGCCCCGAAAGAAACGAGGCCGTCACGCAGACGGTCGGCTTTATTATTGAGTCCGCTACATTTATTTCGAGTCGGCATACTTTTGAAAGCCTGTGTATGCTCAGAGAGAAGTTCACAATCTCGCTTATGAAAAGTATTGCGATATAGCCCTTGACGGAGTATTTCGGAATGAGTATCAGCACGAGCGCAACGCACATCGCGGAGTCGATTATGTTGTAGCGCATAGAATAGACCTGCTGGTCGAGTCCCTTGAGAATGCCGTCAACCGTCGTGTCGGTGTACATTATCGGCAAAAGCGGCGCTAATACTCGCAGATATTCGGCGCACTGCCCGTCGCCGTAGATGCACTGCGACAGCCCCTCGGAAAAAATGAACATTATCCCCGCCGTGCCCATGGAAAACAGCACGGCTATTTTTATTGCCCGCACCGCCATGCTGTCTATTCGGCCTTTATTCCCGCGCGCCGCACACTCGGCAAATTCGGGCACGAGCATACTCGACAGAGCCGTCATAATGGCGGCGGGGTAGAGAATAACCGGCAGAGCCATGCCGTGAATAACTCCGTACAGCGTCATCGCGCCGCCGGCACTCTGCCCCGACCTGCGAAAGCAGACAGGGATAAGCAGATGCTCAAGAGTCAGCAGCACCGAGCGCGCACAGGAGCCTGCGGCATCCGGGAGCGCAATGCGCAGCAGAGCGCGAAGCCCTCCGGGGAGCCTTTCCTTCGGCTTTTGACGCTTTGAAAATTTGTATAGCAAAAAGGCGCATATCAGCGAGCTTATCTGAGACACGGTTATTCCGAGAGCCACCGCGTCGCAGGCATATTCGGCACCCTTTGCCGCCCAAAAGTGAAGCGCCAGAACAGACACCGCTATCTTGACCGCCTGCTCGGACAGCTGCACCGCCGCATATTTCAGCACCGTGCGCCGCGCGGTAAAATATCCGCCGAACGCGCAGCCGACGGAAGCCGCAGGCAGGCTTAAAGCGAGTATGCGAAGTGCCGATGTCGTGCGTATATCGCCGAGCCACATTTTCGCTATAGGCTCGGCACCCGCCCACACCGCGGCGAGCATAGCGCAGCCGACTGCCAGCCCGTAGAGCGAGCAGCGCCGCATTATCCATGCACCCTGCCCGGCATTTTTCCCGGAATCTTCAACCGTGAGCCGCGTCGATGCGAGCGGCAGACCCGCAAACGAAAATGTAAGCGCCATTGCGTACACGTCCGTGACGAGCGAAAAAAGTCCTATTCCCGCCGCGCCCAAACGCCCGGTCAGATATACGTTGAAAGCAACGCCGACCGTGCGCATGATAAAGGACGTTGCCGAGAGTGTCAGCGTATTTATCAGCAGCCGTTTCGTGTTCTTCATTTTTGCCTCCGAAGAAGTCAAAAAGCGTTAAATCTCTTGACAAAAACGCTTCCGAATGTGATAATATAGAGTAATTCATCGGAAAAGGGGGAATCCCCAAAAAAGGCGTATGCAGTGCCGAGTACCGCATCGCCGCCGATTTTTGAAATGTAAAATCAACGCTGCTCCTCCGGCGCGGAGCAATCAGCGTTCATGTAAAATCTATTCGCCGGAGAAATGGATTATGTTATGGCAAAGGAACTCGCAAAGCAGTATGATCCTAAGGACGTGGAGGACAGAACCTATAAATTCTGGCTTGACGGCAATTTCTTTCACGCCAAACCCGACCCGGAGAAGAAGCCCTATACTATAGTTATTCCCCCTCCGAATATTACGGGTCAGCTCCACATGGGTCATGCTCTTGATAATACGCTCCAGGATATACTTATCCGCTATCACCGTATGCAGGGCTACGATACCCTCTGGCTGCCCGGCACCGACCACGCCTCAATTGCCACGGAGGCTAAAATAGTCGAGGCTATGGCCAAAGAGGGGCTCACTAAGGATGATGTAGGCCGCGAGGGCTTCCTCGAGCGCGCATGGGCGTGGAAGGAGAAGTTCGGCGGCAGAATAATCGAGCAGCTCAAGAAGCTCGGCTCGTCCTGCGATTGGGAGCGCGAGCGCTTCACCCTTGACGAGGGCTGCAACGAGGCCGTCAACGAGGTTTTCTGCAATCTCTATGAAAAGGGACTTATCTACAGGGGCGAGAGAATAATCAACTGGTGCCCCCACTGCCTGACCTCCATCTCCGATGCAGAGGTTGAATATGAGGATCAGGCGGGTCACTTCTGGCATCTGCGCTATCCCTTTAAGGACGGAAGCGGCTATCTTGAGCTCGCCACAACAAGACCCGAAACCCTGCTCGGCGATACCGCCGTTGCGGTCAACCCCAACGATGAGAGATATAAGGATGTCGTCGGCAAGACGCTTGTCCTGCCCATAGTTCACCGCGAGATACCCGTTGTCGCCGACGATTATGTCGAGATAGACTTCGGCACCGGTGTCGTTAAGATTACCCCCGCGCATGACCCGAACGACTTCGAGGTCGGTCTGCGCCATAACCTGCCCATTATAAACGTCCTGACCGATGACGCAAAGATAGTCGATGACTATCCGAAGTATGCCGGCATGGACAGATACGAGGCGAGAAAGGCTATCGTCAAGGATCTTGAAGAGGAGGGCGCTCTCGTCAAGGTCGAGGATTACAGCCACAATGTCGGCACCTGCTACCGCTGCTCGACTACCGTTGAGCCCCGCGTTTCAAAGCAGTGGTTCGTCAGCATGAAGCCCCTCGCGGGTCCTGCTATCGACGCTGTTAAAAACGGCGAGACAAAGTTTGTCCCGAAGCGCTTTGAAAAGGTCTATTTCCATTGGCTTGAGAATATCCGCGACTGGTGCATATCCCGTCAGCTCTGGTGGGGTCATCGTATCCCCGCATGGTACTGCGACGACTGCGGCGAGATAACCGTTGCAAGAACCGCCCCCGACAAGTGCTCGAAGTGCGGAAGCACCCATATTCATCAGGACCCCGATACGCTCGACACCTGGTTCTCCTCGGCTCTCTGGCCGTTCTCGACCCTCGGCTGGCCGAATACCGACAGCGAGGACTTCAAGCGCTATTATCCCACCAACACCCTTGTTACGGGCTACGATATAATCCCGTTCTGGGTCATGAGAATGATGTTCTCCGGCATAGAGCAGACGGGACAGGTTCCGTTTGATACCGTGCTTATTCACGGCCTTGTCCGCGATGAGCTCGGCAGAAAGATGTCAAAATCTCTGGGCAACGGTATCGACCCGCTCGAGGTCATTGACAAGTACGGCGCGGACGCTCTGCGCTTTACTCTTGCCAACGGCAACAGCCCCGGAAACGATATGAGATATTCCGACAAAAAGGTTGAGGCGAGCCGCAACTTTGCCAATAAGCTCTGGAACGCCGCACGCTTTATCCTCATGAATCTCGACGGCTCCGAGCAGGCGGAACTGCCCGAAGAACTTGCGCTCGAGGATAAGTGGGTGCTCAGCCTCTATAACGACCTCGTCAGAGAGGTTACCGATAATCTTGAGAGATTCGAGCTCGGAATCGCCGTTCAGAAGCTCTACGATTTCATCTGGGATGTTTTCTGCGACTGGTATATCGAGCTTGCGAAGATTCGTCTGCAAAAGGGCGGAGAGCCCGCGCAGTGTGCAAAGCGCGTGCTCATATATGTCATGTCCAACGTCCTGAAGCTCCTCCATCCGTTCATGCCGTTCGTGACCGAGGAGATATGGCAGTCTCTGCCGCATGAGGGCGAGAGCATAATGGTCTCCGCATGGCCTCAGTATTCGGAGTCCCTCTGCTTTGCTGCCGAAGAGGAGCAGATGAACATGATTATGGACGCGGTCAGGGCGATAAGAAACCGCCGCGCCGAGATGAATGTTCCCCATTCCAAGAAGGCTAAAATATATATCAGCACCTCCCATGTCGACACCTTCAAGCTCTCCGTCGAGTTCATGCAGAAGCTCGCGGGTGCGTCCGAGGTCGAGGTTGAGGACGGCATTGAGATAGACGGCGCAGTCTGCATCGTCACCGACGCCGCCAAGATATACATCCCCATGGGCGACCTCGTCGACTTCGAGGCCGAGCGCGCAAGGCTCAACAAGGAATTGGCCTCCGCTCAGAAGCAGCTTGACGGCATCAACGCGAAGCTCTCCAACGAGAACTTCGTCTCCAAGGCTCCCGCCCAGGTCGTCGATGCTCAGCGCGAAGCGGCGAGAAAGCTGAATGAGAAGATAGCTATGCTTAACGACAGCCTCTCTAAGATCGCCAATGCGTAATTTCGCGTGATACTGCGTTGTGAGAACCGTGCGAATTCGGCGTTTATTGCGTTTGTGCACATTCTCTCATAAAAACTAACCTGCAAAGGACGGGAAATGTCCCGTCCTTTGACGCTTTACGGAGGAAAAACGATGACCCCAACCGAAGCAATCGAATATATTCATTCGCGTCTGACCTTTGGCATACACCCGGGTATGGAGCGCATTGAGGCGCTCTGCGCCGCCGTGGGCAATCCGCAGGACAAACTGCGCTTTATCCATGTTGCCGGGACTAACGGCAAGGGCTCGACGAGCACCATGACAGCCTGTATGCTCTCCGCCGCCGGGTACAAAACAGGGCTGTTCACTTCGCCCTATGTCATCGATTTTCGCGAGCGGCTGCAAATTGACGGCGAAATGATTCCTCCCGATGAGCTCGCAGCTGTTGTTGAGCGCGTTAAATCGGCGTGCGACAAGCTCGATAAACGCGGAATTGTCGCAACCGAGTTTGAGACTCTGACCGCCGCCGCGTTCCTCTGGTATAAAGAGCGAAAATGCGATGTCGTCGTGCTCGAGGTCGGGCTCGGCGGGCTGCTCGATTCAACAAATATTATAAAAACTCCGCTCGTCTCCGTTATAACCTCGATTTCAACGGATCACACCGCGATTCTCGGCGATACGCTCTCTGAGATAGCCGCGCAGAAGTGCGGAATAATCAAGCCGGGCGGCGTTACGGTCATGTATCCCGAGCAGTCCCCGGAGGCGCTGAGCGTCATAACCGAGACCGCTGAGCGCAAGCACAACAGGCTTGTCGTGCCGGACATGAGCGCCTGCCGCGTTGTCGATGAGACGGTGCGCGGCACGGATGTTATCTTCGACTCGCTGAAGCTGCACATACCGTTCGCGGGCGACCACATGATAAAAAATGCGCTGACGGCCGTCACCGCCGTGCGCGAATGCGGTCTGAGCGTCGGTGACGGAGCGATTGAGCGCGGACTGTCGAACGCTGTTATGCCCGCGCGAATGGAGCTTATCGGCGACAGAATCATTCTTGACGGCGGTCACAACGAGGGCTGCGCCTCGGCGCTCAAGGCCTTTTTGGAGCGCTTTACGCAGGGCAGGCGCGTCGCCGTGTGCGCGCTCATGGGTGACAAGGACTGCGACACATATCTGCGTCTGACCGCGCCGCTGTTTGAGAAAATGTATCTGACGGCTCCCGACAACCCCCGCAGCATGGCTCCCGAGCCTCTGAGCAGGCTCGCAAGCAGCTATTGCGCCGACTGCACGCCTGTTGGAAGCCCGATAAAAGCGTGCCGCGCGGCAATCGACGATATAAGGCAAAGCGGCGGCACGCTCGTTGTCTGCGGCTCGTTCTACCTGGCGGGCGAGGTGCGCGAATATCTCTTGGAAAATAAAAATATTTAGTCCGCCGCAATTCGGCAGGATTTTCAAACGGGATGGATTATTATCTTTGTTGGTAATAGTCCGTCCCGCTTTTTATTTCGGACAAGCTAAAGAGGCGGCTTCCACGCTGATGAGCAATATATGCGATTTTTCTTTCACCGCGCATAATTTTTGTTATTCGGTACAAGCTGTTAATTGACAGATATCACCCCAAAGGAGGAAAAAACATGGGTGTTGAAATAATTTCCAATCCGCTGAGCGTCAGTGCGCTGCTCTCGGGCGAGATCGACCACCACACCGCCGCCGCAATGCGTGCGGATATCGATGCCGCCGCCGTGGCTCAGCAGCCGAAAATCCTGCGCCTCGACTTTGAGGATGTAACCTTTATGGACAGTTCCGCCGTCGGACTTGTCATGGGTCGTTACAGGCTTTTGCAGGGCTGGCAGGGGAGACTCGAGGTCACGAATCTCAGCGAGCGCGATTACAAAATGATGCGTCTTGCGGGTATGCAGGCGCTGTGCACTCTGTCGCAGAAAAGAAACAAGGAGGATAAACATGAGTAGGAGAAAGCCTGTCAATCAGATGAGCCTGAAATTGGAGAGCCGCTCCGTCAACGAGAGCTTCGCGCGTGTCGCAGTCTCGGCGTTTGCGGCTCAGCAGGACCCGACGGTTGAAGAAATATCGGATATCAAAACCGCCGTCAGCGAGGCGGTGACAAACTGCATCGTCCACGCCTATCCCGAGAGCGTGGGGGATATATACATATGGGTAGGGCTGTTTGACGACGGACTCGTGCGCATCAGAATAAGAGATCGCGGGTGCGGTATAGCCGATGTGCGCCAAGCGATGGAGCCGCTGTTTACAACATTAGGCGGCGAGCGTGCGGGATTGGGCTTCGCCGTCATGGAGAGCTTTATGGACAAGGTGCGCGTGCGCTCCGCGCCAGACAGGGGCACGAGCGTTACCATGGACAAGCTTATAAAAGGACGCGGCGATGGACAGAGCTGAACGCAATGCGCTCGTTGAAAAGAATATCGGTCTCGTCCACGCCTGCGCCAACAAATTCCGAGGCAAGGGCGCGGAGTACGACGACCTTTTTCAGGCGGGCTGCGTCGGGCTTATAAAGGCCGCCGAAAATTTTGACCCTGAGCGCGGCTTTTCGTTTTCGACCTATGCCGTGCCGGTCATTCTCGGCGAGATAAAGCGCATTTTCCGCGACGGCGGCAGCGTAAAGGTCGGGCGCGCGCTCAAGGAAAAGGCGCGCGCCGCCATGCGCGAAAAGGAGGCGCTGACTGCCGAGCTCGGCTGCGAGCCTACAGTAGGCCAGCTGGCGCAGCGCCTCGGCAGCGACGTTGCTCAGACGGCGCAGCTGCTAAACGCCGCCATGCCCGCCGTGTCCCTGACCGCCTGCACCGATGACGGAGAGGGGCAGATAGACCTGCCCGTTGAGTCGCCCGAAAACGCCGCGTCCGAGCTCATAGCCCTGCGCGAAGTGATAGCCATGCTCCCCGACCGCGACCGCGAGATGATAAGCCTGCGCTACTATCGCGGCATGACCCAGAGCCGAACCGCCGAGCTGCTCGGAATGTCGCAGGTGCAGGTGTCGCGGCGCGAAAAAGCCGTGCTCGCGCTCCTGCGGCGCAACCTGTCCGCCTGATTTTCTTGACAATTTTCTCCGATGTGATAAACTTAGTTAGACTGATTTTCGGAGGAATGAAAAATGAAAAATGCGATTCCGAACGGCGTCTATCCGACGATGATAACGCCGTTTACAAAGGACAATAAAATAGACTATGCGGCGGTTGAAGCGCTCATAAACTGGTATGCGGAGAAGAAGGTTGACGGAATTTTCGCCATCTGCCAGTCGAGCGAGATTTTCTTCCTCTCGTTCGAGGAGCGGCTCGAGCTGCTGCATTTTGTCATGCGGCATACGCCGAAAAATATCTCGGTCGTCGCCTCGGGTCATGTCGCGGACGACCTCGATACGCAGATAGAGCAGGCGAAAGCCTTTATTCAGGAGGGCATCGATGCCTATGTGTTCATCTCGAACAGATTCGCGTCTGAAGATGAGGACGACAGCGTGTTCCTCAAAAATATCGACAGGGCGGTCGAAGCGGTAGGCGATATCAATTTCGGCATCTACGAGTGTCCCTATCCCTATAAGCGCGTTATGACTCCCGCCGTGCTCAAAAAGCTCGCCGAATCCGGCAGATTCACCTTCCTCAAGGACACCTGCTGCGACCCCGGCATGATAAACGAAAAGCTCAGAGCCGTTGATGGTATGGGACTCAAGATATTCAACGCCAACTCCGCGAGTCTGCTCGAAACGCTGAAAATGGGCTGCGCCGGCTTCTCCGGAGTTATGGCAAATTTCCACCCGGAGATATATTCGTGGCTCTGCAAAAACTTTGAAAAAGAGCCGGAAAAGGCAAAAAAAGTTCAGGCTTTTCTCGGCTTTGCGTCTCTCGCCGAGTGCCAGGTTTATCCCGTCAACGCGAAGTATTATCTGTCCCTCGAGGGCGTGCCGATGGGCTGTGACTGCCGCTCAAAGGACGCCTCCGCGCTCACTCTCAGCCGCCGCATGGAGATAGAACAGATGCGCGAGCTGACGGAACAGTTCAAGAGAGACATGGGTATAGAGTGATGCCGGAGCTTGGATTTCAATATGAGCTTTCGCGCTCCGAACGCAGGACGCTGAGCATAAAAATTTCGCGCGACGCAAAGGTGCTGGTTCACGCCCCGCGCCGCATGAGTCTTAAACATATCGAGGATTTCCTTTTTGAAAAGCGCGGATGGGTGCTCGAAAATCTCGCGAAAGCGCAGGAGCGCAAGGCGATCTCCGACTCGTTCGTTCCGGGAGGGGAGACGGGACTGCTCCTTTTCGGGCGCGAATATCCGTTGACGGTTGTCAAAAGCAGGCGAGCTGGCTTTGACGGAGGCAGCTTCTTTGTCCCCGACGGACTTTCTCCCGATGAGACGGCGGCCGCGCTCAAGGAGGTCTATCGCTCGATAGCGAAAGATTACCTCGTCAAAAGAACATATGAGCTCGCGGACAGCTTCGGCGAAATCGTCACCTCCGTTAAGATAAATTCCGCGAGAACCCGCTGGGGGTCATGTACTTCGAAGCGGAATATAAACCTCTCGCTGTTTCTCGTTATGGCGCCCGAGGGCGCTGTCGATTACTGCATAATCCACGAGCTTTCGCATCTTAAGCACATGGATCATTCGGCGGCGTTTTGGAGGCTTGTCGCCTCGCGGTGTCCGGATTACGAAGAGCGCAGGGGAGAGCTGAAAGCTCTGAACTCACGACTTGTGCGCGAAAAATGGTAAAAAACCGACCGAATTCGGGGCTGAAAAATTGCCCCGTTTTTGTTTTTTTAAAGCGATTGACAAAGGATATAAATTCCATATATAATTAGCTTGTTAACGGCGCGTTCGGAGAATAACCGCCGGCAAATATAATCACGAAAAGGGATGATTATGTGGCAAAAATAATTTCATTTATCGTATCCGTAATTATGTTCTGCTTCCCTGCGCTCAACATTCCGCACGTTGAGGTTGACGACTCGAAGTTCAACACCGAGTATGCCAACGTTTTCGTTCACGGTCTTGCGGGCTGGGGCAGCTACGAGTGGTATGATGATTTTATGCCCTATTGGGGTATGTTCGGCGGCGATCTGATGCGGTATCTCAACGCGCGCGGCTTTGAGTGCTATTCCGCGTCGGTCGACCCCACGGGAAGCGCGTGGGACAGAGCCTGCGAGCTCTATGCCCAGCTCACCGGCACCGTTACCGACTACGGCGAGGAGCATTCCAAGCGCTGCCGCCACGCCAGATACGGCGAGGATTTCTCATCCGATCCGCTTATTGACGAGTGGAGCGCCGAGGAAAAGATAAATCTTCTCGGTCACTCGTTCGGCGGCGCAACGGTCAGACTTCTGGCGGAGCTTATGGCAAACGGCAGCGAGGCCGAGCGCAAGGCATCGGGCGACGATGTCTCCGACCTGTTCACGGGCGGAAAGGGCGATTGGATATATTCCGTAACCGCGCTCGCCGCTCCGCATAACGGCACGACTGCCTATCTCATCCGCGAGGCGATACTCAAGGATATCAACGCCACCGCCGAGGAGCGTGCGGTTATTGCCATGCTCACCGTTGCCACAGCGCCGCATCTCGACAGAGCTCTTTCCGACAGTGCGGAGTACGATATGGATATCGACCACGCCATGGCGATGAACAAGAATATCTCGACGCTCGAGAATGTCTATTATTTCTCCTATCCGTGCAGCGTCACAAAGCAGAACGCAGACGGAACTCACAGCCCGGTTGACGGCAATATCAACAGGCTCTTCAGAGCGTGCTCGATAAGAATGGGCAAGTTCACCTGCACCACCAAGGGCGGTTGCGTCGTAGATGAAAAGTGGTTCGAGAATGACGGACTTGTCAGCACATATTCCGCCCTCGCGCCGTTCAACGCGCCCTCGACAGTCTATAACGGCGGAAAAGTCGAAGCAGGTGTGTGGAACATAATGCCGACCTACAGCGGCGACCACCTCTCGATAAACGGCGGCCTGCTCGTCAAGCATAATGTCCGAGTGTTCTATGTCGACCTGCTCACAATGATAAACGAGCTGTAATTTTTCGATACATAACCTGCCACGGTCTACCTGTGGCAGGTTTTTCGCTTGTCACAGTACGGAGACAGCGGCAAGGCGGGAGCTATAGAGGCTCGAGTCCCAATCTGCCGACTAAGCATAAGGCTGTCTCCGCGTGCTTTTTGTGCAACCCACAATTTGCGTCATTATGATGCCCTCAAACGAACAACGCCGTGCAAACTAAAAGCCGCAGAAAAGGCGAAAACGAATCCTGCGACTGAATATATGCAAAAATCACCCTCCCATGCGCTGCACGGGAGGGCTTCTTTATGCGCTTTATGCCGTTTGACTGTTTTGGTTAGCGCTCTGTGAGCTTGATTTCTGCCCGCTCTGTCCCGAGCCGTTTTGACGCGGATCGCCGTCGGGCGGTGTGTCGCCGGGCTGCTGTCCGGGTTGTCCGCCTTGTCCTCATTTTCCCCAAGTCAAGAGCCGGGAAAAACACCCGAAAAATGCCCCTATT
>OLOS01000408.1_pt1 | contig 47204 bp, 34 predicted proteins | sample 1672631 | NCBI WGS metagenome assembly OLOS01 (sample SAMEA3136707, study PRJEB25190) | human gut metagenome | biome: human gut; feature: human-associated habitat; material: faeces | place: Austria | collected 2013 | reverse complement strand
TTAGTCGGAGTTAGCAGTTAGTTCGGCGGAATGTTGCCCCGGTTTGCGTGTAACAGATGCTGTCTCACACGCGTCCTGCGTAATTCATCTTCTTACAACTCCCTCTGCATCCAGAAGGAATACAGTATCTTCTCTTTCACCCTTGCCCCGGTCAGCCGCTCCAGCGCCCTGGCATAGTAGTCCAGCTGGATGCCGTACCTCTCCAGCAGTCTCCCCTCCTGCCCCAGCCGGACGTAATCGGTCTTGTAGTCTACCAGCACGATTTCTCCATCCTCGTAGAACCATGCATCGATGATTCCCTGTATGAGCACCAGATCATCTGTGGTCCAGCAGTCCCGGATCTCGTCTGCATCTACCCCCAGTACGAAGGGCTGCTCTCTGTAAAGCTGCCCCTGAAGGGCCGCCTTTTTCATTCTTGTGCCGACCGGTGATTTGAGGAAACGGAGGATTCTTGGCACTTCGATGACACGTGTCTCTTCTTCTGTGAATTTACCCTGTGCACACAGGTTTCGGAGCTGTTCTTTTACAGATTGGGCATCCGCGTCCATCCGGTAGTCCAGGTTTTCCATAAATTTGTGGTAGATCGTTCCTTTTGCCGCACCCTTTACCTCCTGTGTCTCCTGAAGGAATTCCGGTATCAGCGGCACAACCTCCGGCTCTGCAAAGACAGCATACTCTTCCTCTGTGTCGCAGGTCTGCTTCATGCTCTTGAGTTCGGATACTGTCATTTTACCGTAAATATCCATGCTGTCCTTCCACGCATATTCCGCGCCGAAGGCTGCCTGCAGATGGTTTTTCATGGTTTCACTGTAGATCCGGTCCACATCCCAGTGGAGCAGGGCGTCTTTTTCCCATTTCGCAGTGATCTGGTGAATGGTTTCCTCAGCAGCCAGATCTCCGATCTGAGAGACATGGATCCGGTAGCGTGCCGTTACCTTTCTGACGGGGATCCCGTTTTCCCCGATGCCCTGCTCTTTCAGGAGCTTCTTTCCTGCCGGATGGGACAGGATGGCCGGCATGACCCAGTCGAGATAGGAGGAGGCAGCGGAAAGGCTGCCAAAACTCAGTGTTTCTTTCCCGCTCTCTGCTGACTGGCACCATTTTTTCAACTTGCTCTCCAGCTTTACGGAACCGGTGAGGATCAGTTTTTCTTTTGCCCGGGTCATTGCCACATAGAGTACACGCAGCTCTTCACCCAGATTTTCATTTGCGATCTGGCGCTGTATCATTTTCTTGTACAGGGTCGGCGTTTTTGTTCGAAGTACCGGGTCGATCGCATCGCAGCCGATGCCGTAGTCCGGATGCAGAGCCAGCTTTCCACGACTGTCCTGCTGGTTGAAGCTTTTGTTCATGCCTGATACAAATACGACGGGAAATTCCAGGCCTTTACTTTTGTGGATACTCATAATGCGCACGGTGTTTTCTTCCTCGCCGAGAATATTGGCCTCTCCATAGTCCACATCGTATTTTTTCAGCTGCTCGATATACCGGATAAAGTTGAACAGTCCGCGGTAGCTGGTACTCTCATAGGCCATCGCCTTTTCGGAAAGCATATCAAGGTTTGCCTTTCTCTGTTCTCCGCCCGGCATGGCCTGCGCATAGTCGCCGTACCCCGTTCTGTCCAGGACGTACCATAAGAGATCGTGCATCGTGGTATAGGGCACCCGTCTGCGGAAGTCCTCCAGCATCCGGTAGAATTCATTTAGTTTTTGTACAAGCTCTCTGTCTTCCCCTTCTCTGCAGTACTGCCTGCATGCCTCCGGGAAGGATTTTTCCGGTTCCAGGCTTCTGATCCTGGCAAGATCTGCATCCGTAAGTCCCACGATCGGAGAATGCAGCACAGCCGCCAGCGGAATATCCTGTCCGGGATTGTCGATGATCTTCAGAAGAGCCAGTACCGTCTGGATCTCTGTCGCCTGGAAATAGCCGGACTGAGAGCCTGTGTAGGCCGGAATCCCCATATCTGTCAGTATTTCTGCCGCCGTATCCGCCCAGTCAGAGACGGTCCGCAGCAGGATCACGATGTCTCTGTATTCCACCGGGCGGTACTTACCGGTCACTTTATCGATCACCTGCGCGCTCTTTATCAATTCCCGGATCTGTTTTCCGATCATGCGGAATTCCAGCTCTACCGCTGTTTCACCGGATTCTTCGATCGCTTCCGTTTCCGTGCCCAGATCCAGCAGAAGCACTTCGGTATCCATGCTTCCCTCCACCGGCTCTTCCGGAAAGTCTGCTCCCGGGTAGAGGGCAGCCGCGTCATCGTAGCAGACATTCCCCAGATTTCTGGTCATGATCTGACGGAAAATATCATTTACGCCCTCGAGCACCTGCGCCCGGCTGCGGAAGTTCTTATGCAGCTCTACCTTTTGCTTCAGAGAATCTTCAATCGAATAGGAGGCGTATTTTTCCATAAAAAGCTCCGGTCTCGCAAGCCGGAAACGGTAGATACTCTGTTTGACATCACCGACCATGAATACATTGTTTTTTCCCTGTTTCTGTCTGGAAACGCTGGTCAGGATCGCTTCCTGTACCAGATTGCTGTCCTGGTACTCATCGATCATAATCTCATGGAAGCCTTCAGCAAGCTGTATGGCGGCATCTGTCGGTACCATCTGTCCATCTTCCTCTTTCATAAGGATCTTCAGTGCCAGATGTTCCAGATCACCAAAATCCAGAAGGTTTTTTTCTCTCTTTTTTGCAATAAATCGTTCATGAAAGGCGCAGGTAAGTCCTGTCAGGACCTCCATCTGATCTTTGCTGTCTCTGATATCCTTCGCCATTGCCGCAGGAGACTTGTAAAAATACTGATCCTGTATGGATTTCAGACATTTTTTTACCAGCTCCCGAAGCTCCTTGACCTGTTCCTTTTTCCCGTCCGAAACCAGCGGATCTTTTTTGGCTGACAATCTGGCGAAGGTTCCGATTCCTGCAAATCCATCCCGGCACTCCAGGTAATTCCGGGATGCCTGGATCTTTCTGATTTTACACAGATCATCCTCAAGTGCATCCTGATACATATAAGGGCCATCTGCTTCTTCCGTCAGTTTTATGGTCTTTTCCGTATTGTTTCTGCATTCTTCAAGAAGCAGGCGGATCGTTTCCATCAAAGGCGCCTGCCAGGGCGCATCGGAAAGCATCTGTTCATTTTCAATCTCATATGCCCGTGCGCACTCTCTGAGCCACTTAACAGGCCATGGATGGCTCATGGAAAAATCATAAAGTGTCAGGATCATGCTCTCCAGATCCTTATCATTCTTCCCGGGTGCGTAGCATTCTACAAATTTCCGGCATTTTTCGCGAAGCTCTTCCTCATCCCCTCCGGATATTTTCGCATACAGATCCTCGATCAGATCCTTTACCACATCTTTTCTGAGAAGCTTCATCTCCCCTTCATCCCCCAGACGGAAATTCGGGTCGAGATCTATGGTATGAAAATAATTCCGGATAACGGAAAGGCAGAAGCTGTGAATGGTCGTGATCTGTGCATGGTGAACCAGGGTCAGCTGTTTCTGCAGGTGCACATTGTCCGGGCAGGCTTCTACCTTTTTCTCTATTGCCTGACGGATCCTCTCCTTCATCTCACCGGCGGCTGCATTGGTAAAGGTCACCACCAGAAGATGATCGATATCCACCGGAGAGTTTTGATCGCTGATCATGGTAATGATGCGCTCTACCAGTACTGCTGTTTTTCCCGAACCGGCCGCCGCAGATACCAGAATATTTCTGTTTCTCAGATCAATGACCTGCCTCTGTTCCTCCGTCCATGTTACTGCTGCCATCTCTCCCGTTCACCTCCTCCATTTTCGTCCAGATATCCTCCGGCTTATACTCCCGGAGACGATGATAATCTGTCCCCGGTATTTTTCTGTCAAATCCGCAGACCTCCCGGAACTCACAGTAGTCACAGGCCGTACGGTTCTTTCGTTCATAGGGGTGTGCCGCCGTCTCCCCCGCCAGGATTCTTTTCCCGATCTCTTTCATCTTCCCGTTTACAAATCTGGAAAGCTCTTCAAAATGCTTTCTGTCCGCGGTGGCGGAATATCTGGAAAATCCGTCCTTTGTACAGGAAACGGGGATGACATCCGATGTCTTTTTCCTGCTGTAGTCCAGTTCTCTGTCCATACTTTTGATAATCTCTTTGTCACCGTTCACCAGTCCGCAAAGCTTCAGCTTTTTCAGGATCTCTCCATTGACCTCCTCCGGTGTCCGTTCCCCGTCTGCCTCCAGCATGGGATCCTGCATCCGATAATAGAAGATTCCGGCCGGCACGATATCCCTGTCCGGATAGATGCGCTTTTCCAGCTCCATGGCGGCATTTAAGTAAACCACCAGCTGAAGCTGAAGGCCATAGTAAAGTGCCACCATATCAAATTCTGTGTTTCCTGATTTATAATCAACCACTTTCACATAGACCTGCTCATCCTTCTCACAGATATCGATCCTGTCGATGCGCCCGCGAAGCCGCATCTTCTCCTCCTGCGTCAATGCGATATTCACGGCCTCCAGATTCTCCACTCTTGAAAAGCTTACCTCATAACCGGACGGAACGAAAGCCCCTGCCCGAAGCTGCTCGCACAGTGCCCACACCGTTCGCTGCATGATACGCTTCATACGTTCGATCACATAGACGTTTCTGGCACTGCTCAAAAGAACATCGCCGCCGGATTCCTTTACGGCCTGCTCAACGCATTCCTCTGTCCACTGCTTTCTGACATCCTCCGGCAGGTCAAACCAGGTATAGGTACCGGCCGCCACCTTATTGGAAAACATTTCAAGCACCCTGTGAAAAAGATTCCCCATATCCACAGGCTGAAAGGTATACTCCTCCCTCGGGTTCAGCCGAAGTCCGTAGATCAGGAAATGAGAAAATGCACAGGCTGCAAAACGTTCCAGCCGGCTGACGCTGTTTTCCAGTACGCTGCCATAAAGCGCTCTTGCGATCTCACGACCCAGCCCTTTTTCATCCCTTACAAGAAAGGCCGCTTCAGCCAGACGGTGCAGACGCTCTCTGTATGCATCGCTCTGCTCATACCAGGTGTACAGCTGTGCCCAGTCATCTTCTGCTTTTTGGCTCTGCATTTCCCTGAGCCCGTGGATCAGGTAGCGCATCCCGCTTTCCGGTGTGACGATTTTTTCCCTGGAGGACACCTCCCTGTCTTCATCGATGATACGGATATGACGGTACATGGCCGCGATCCGGCCGATGAGATAGGACGGGCGCATCGCCCCTCCATCTGCCTTTGTCTTGCTGTAGGAAAGACAGAGGCGCTCACGGGGCTTCGTCAGATTCTGATAGAGATAAAATCTCTGGGTATATCTGTTCTCCCGCGCTCCCGGTGCGAGCTCCACACCGCACCCGCTCAGAGACTCCCTGTCCGGCTCAGAAAGAATCCCTGCCTTCTCAGAGGCTTTGGGCACCCAACCGTCATTAAGACCCAGGAAAATCAGTGCACGGATATCCTTCAGTCTGGTCCTTTCGATATCTCCCACCGTCACACGGTCAGCCGTAGGCGGAATGATCCCCACCTTTGCCTCCTCAAATCCTGACTCCAGGATCTCCGTGTATTCTTTCAATGTCAAGGGCTCATCACCCAGAAGCTTTACCACCTTCTCCAGCAGATCGATCACGATCCGGTAGATCTGGCTGTATTCCTTTGCCGCCTCCAGGTTTCCCTCCTCCACAAACTGCTTTTCATAAATGGCCAGCTGCTCCTGGACTTCGTGGAATACAATGAGGCGGTACAAAGCCTCTGTTTTTGCCCGGCCGTCTGTCTTTCGATCCCTGATCGCCGCCAGAAACGGCAGAAGCGGTTCCATGATCTGTTTCCGGATCTCATTACACTGTGTGACCTGTTCCTCATCCATCGTCCGGGTTCTTCCCGTCCAGTCCTTTTTCCAGGCACTGATTCCTCTTTTCCCGGAAGCGATCACATAGTTTTCCAGCAGATCCAGCTCTTCCTCCCCGACATGGCAAAGCCCTGTGCGCAGATACCGGAACACGCTTTCATAGCTGAAGTTCTGCGCTGCCATCTCCAGAGCCGCCCGGATAAATTCGATAAACGGATTCATGAGAATCGTTTTTGTCTCATCAATAAAGTACGGGATCCCGTATTCCTCAAAGATGCGCCGCACATAATTTCCATACGATGCCAGATCTCCGGTGATGATCGCAATATCCTGATAGCGGTATTCCTCTTCCCGGATCAGCTTCAGGATCTCTCGGGCTGCATAGTGCACCTCCTCGGCTGCATTTTTTGCTGCATGAATGGATATGGCATCCTGCTCTTTTTCGTAGACTGCCCGGTCATGGCGCAGCAGATGACGCTCCAGAAATCCCAGAGCCGGCGCATTCCGAAATCTCGGGCATGCCTTCTCACCCAGAAGCACAGGATCCAGAATCTCTGTTCCGGTTTCCTCTGCCAGCTTCCTGATGCTGCGGATCGTCTTCTTACTCAGATAGAAGAGCTCGTGCATATCGCCCTGCTTCCATGGATTTTCCTTTGTATCCAGCGTAATGGTTACGGTGATGCTGCGCGAAAGCTTCATCAGTTCCCGGAGAAACTTCTGCTGCACCGGCGTAAATCCGGTAAATCCATCCAGCAAAATGGTGCTTCCCTTCAGGAGCTGTGACCGGTCCGCCACCTCGCAGAGCACACCCAGGATTTCCTCGGATGTGATATATTTCTGCTGCAGCTTCTCCCTGAATGCCTGATAGAGTACCCGGATATCCTGCAGCTTGTATGAAAGCCCCGGCTTATGTTCGGTATAGCGGATCATCCAATCGAGCTGCTCCGGCGTGACATCATACTGAGTGAGCTCGGAGATGACGGATTTCATTTCTGTGATATAGCCGATTTTTTTCAGATTTCCCTTTAAAACCTTCAGATCCTGCTGCTGCTCGATGGCAACCTTGCGAAGCAGCAGATTCTTTCCTGTCTCCTCCAGAACAGTATGTCTGTCCGCTCCCGTTTCCTCGAACACATGATAGGCGAGGCGCTGAAAGCTCAAAACGTCAATATTCAGGATTCCCCTTTGCGGATGCAGGCTCACCAGCTCCTTCTGTGTCTGCATAGTGAACTGCTCCGGAACGATGACCAGAAACTTCTGCCGGGGATGCAGAATGGATTCTTCAATGATCTTCTGATATGCATAACGGGACTTTCCGCTTCCGGAATTCCCGAGAATAAATTGCAGCGGCATACTTTTCCTCTTTTCTAAAACGCTTCCATTAGCTTTTATCATCCTAAAGAAACTGTTCAGAACACATTCGCAAAATCGCCTCTGCGAGGCTTTCCTCTTGCTCATGCAGGGATCTGAACAGTTATATTCTAAACGATAATGAGTGGAAAAGCAACGGATCACTTCCGCTAAAACCCCTGGTATGATTCACCGAAACAGTACGGTATTTAGGATGAATCATACTAGTATAGCGTCTCCACCGGGGCGCGCACTACCGTCCCGTCCATGGCATTGATGGTAAGGAAGCTCTGATGCGGGGAAGTGATGCTGCTCCATTCTCCGTCGATTCCCTTCTCCTCGCTTCCCGGCCAGAAAACAGACTGGGTTCCCATGAAATCCCATACCGGTATCAGCATGCCTTCCTTTTCTGTAGATGTATCCGGCACCCACATATAGCCCAGTTTGATATCCCTGATGCGGATGATCTTCTGTGGTGCTTCTCTGATATCCGCCTCAGACTCACTCCGGTTTATGAGCATCGCCTCCTCCTGAAAAACATTCAGGATTTCAGAAAACGGCAGCAGAAACACATATTCATCGGACATGTCATAGATTTTCGTCGGATTCTTCCATACGATCTGCGCCAGTCCTTCATCGTCATAAGCCACACGAAACACTTCCGAATAATCCTGCTGCTCCTCATCATAAACAGAGCGGTAATCTGTATAGGTCACGGGTACCCCCTCGATCACATGCGTATAGATCAGCTCACCGGCATACTGATATCCGTTCAGAGTTTCCTGATAAATACCGCAATCCCTGTATGCCGCCACCTGCATTCCGTCAAGCCCCAGGTTTCTGACCAGAGCATCTCCCTTCTGCTCCATTTCCTCTCTGGACGTTTTCAGCTTCCGTCCGTCTGCTCCTTTTGCACTCTGCTCTGCATCCTCCTCTATGGACATGGTATTCCCCACTGCTGCTTCTACGTCTCCTGCTTCCTCCACATCATAGAGTTCTGCATCGGTGCTTTCTGCCATATCCGGGCTGTATATCTTCCACAGCCCCCCTGTTTCATACTCTCCCTTCACCAGAGCCATACAGACCATCCGGTAATCCGGTATCCAGTTATTATTCAGCAGAAAATTATAATCCTTTCCCTGAAGGGTCACCCCTCCCCAGATCAGGTTGGCATTATTCAGGCGGTCTCTTTCATCATCATGAAAATAACGCTCCGCCTCACTCCTGTTATAGGAAACTTTCAGATCCACATTTTCTGTCTCAAAGCTCTCCGGTGCCTGCTCCTGCCGGGTATACCAGTACTCCAGTTCCTGTTTCCAGAACTCTTCGTCCCATCCGTATTCTTCTGCCCGCTCATATTCCTCATCCATCGCATCCTGATATTTCCTGATGATCTCACTGATTTCATCCTTCGTCTGCCAGGTCCCCTGCTCCCGCTGTTCCTGTGTATAGACCCTCCTCCAGACGGAATTCCCCTCCAGCAGATTTTTCTGAAGGTTATCCATATCCTTCTGATGAAAGACCCTGGTCTCTGTTTTCTTCAGACGGATTCCATCCACCTCCGGTACGGTCACATCGGCATGAACGACGATCCGGCTCTGTGACTGTTCATCCGTCAGCTCCAGATCACAGGTCTTTGGCGCCTCTACCTGCTGCAGCACATCCCCCGCCACATTCTCATCTACCATCTTCGCCCCTGCAATCGCACTTTTCGGGGTTACGATCGCCACATCGGTCGTGGGCTGGCACCCGCAGAGAAATACTGCCATACCCAGAACGCACAGCCTGCCCGGTTTTCTTCTCTTCATGATCCATTCCCCTTCCAGCCATCAAAAACCACGCTGACGGATGTTCCGTCATCCAGCCAGCTCTCAATCTCCAGGTGTCCGTGATGCAGTGCGGCAATCTGCTTGCACAGAGCAAGCCCCAGACCGATCCCTCCTGCCTTGCGGCTTCTGGATTTATCTACCATATAAAATGCTTCCGTGATCTTCGGAATCTCCTCCGGCGGGATTCCCTTTCCCCAGTCCCGGACCGTGATCCTGTCATGCATCGCCAGCACATCGATGGTGTCCCCCTCTCTGGAAGCCTTGATCGCATTATCGATCAGATTCACCAGCAGGCTCTCCATCAGATCCACGTCCATGGGAATCCTGCCCATGGTACATGTCATGATCAGCTGCATCCCCTGCTCCTGCACATGATACTTTTCCAGCTCTGCTACTCTGTTTAACAGCTCCTGCACCTCGAACTCCTCAAAATGAACACTTTCATTGTTATAGAGTCCGATCAGATGCATCATTTTTCCGGAAAGTCTCTCGAGACGCTTACATTCGGAATTAATGTACTCCAGTGCCTTCCTCTGCTGCTGCTCACTGATCTTCACATGAAGCAGCGTATCCGAATATCCGATGATCGATGTCATAGGCGTCTTCAGTTCATGTGTCAGGCTTCCCAGGAGCTGCTTTCTGCGTTCGGATACCTCCTCGAGCTCCTCCACCTGGCGCTCCACCTGATCTGCCATCTTATTAAACGCCTCTGCCACCCGTCCCACCTCATCATTTTTCCGCACCCTCACACGCCGTCCCAGATCTCCCGCGCTGATCGATGCTGCCGTCCATTGCAGCTCATTTAGCGGGCGGAGCAGATGCCTGGTCACCCAGAAAATAATATTGATCGTGACAGCTGTCACACCTGCATAGATTGCCAGCAGCAGCCAGAGCTGATGCATGATATCCCCGTAGATCTTCGAAATATCTCTCACCAGAACAAGATCATACACTCCGCTGCCGGAAGCGGAAAACTGCTTCCCCATGATCAGGATATACTCCCGTCCCCTTCTCTGAATGATATAGGCCACCTGCCTGACCGACCATTCGGGCATGGCCTCCTGATGGGTGACATCATAATTCGTCAGATTACTGGCAAGCTCCCCGTTCCGGAACAGCATATAGTCCGAGCCGCCATATTTACGCAGCGCATATTTTAAAAATGACTTGTTCGCCTCATCTCCGAACTCCTGTGGAGCATTATTTCGTATCTCCTGTTCCATGGCATAGGTCGTACTGGTGACCTGTCTCTGGTAATTTGAGATCGTCTGACTGATATTATAGTTTGCCGTCTGATAGACCACCGTCCCGCCGAAGATCCCCGTAGCAAACAGAATCGCAACTACCACAAGCATCGAAAGCTTTTTCCACAGTTTCATACCCTACCTCATCCGTCTTCCAGACGGTAACCGATCTTTGGAATCGTTTTTATCACCTCTGACAGTCCCAGTTTCTTTCTCAACTGGCCGATATGTACATCGATCGTTCTGGTTTCCCCCAGAAAATCACTGCCCCAGACCTGGTTTAAGAGCTGTTCTCTGGTAAAAGCCACATTTTTATTCTTTGCCAGGAGAACCAGAAGATCATACTCCAGAGGTTTCAGATTGACTGTTACCCCGTTTTTCGTAACCTGGTGCCTGGAAAGCTGGATCATCACATCTCCGATTTCGATCACATCCCTTTGCTTTCCTGTCCGTTCCAGAACTTTTTCCACACGCACCAGAAGCTCCAGGATCTCAAAGGGCTTCACAATATAATCCTCCGCCCCCGCCCGCAGGCCTCTGATCTTCGAGCCGACGTCTGCCTTTGCCGTCAGATAGATCACCGGGATCCCGTTTGCTTTCATGAGATCCATCAGTTCAAATCCATCCCTGCCCGGCAGCATGATATCCAGAAGAGCCAGATCAAAAGGACCTGCCTGGCAGATTTCCTCCTCCACTTTATCCCCATCAAAAACAGGCAGGACCTCATAGCCTGCCACCGTTAAATTCATACATATTAAATCTGATATTGCCGTATCGTCTTCGATTACAAGTATTTTATTTTTCAATACAGTCACTCTCCCCTCTCGAGGATTTCAATTCCTGATACAGCCGTGAGATGGGAAGTCCTACCACATTGTTATAGTCTCCTTCGATCTTCCGGATATAGACTGCGGCACGCCCCTGGATCCCGTAGGCTCCCGCCTTATCAAGGGGTTCTCCCGTAGCAATATACTCTCTGATCTCCTGTTTGGTCATAGGATACATATGCACATCCGTTTTCTCAGAAAAGACATGGCTCTTTTGTAATTCCTCTTCCTTCGTGATCAATGCCACGCCGGTATACACCTGATGCGTTCTCCCCTGAAGCATGGAGAGCATGGAAAATGCCTCCTCAGCATCCCGGGGCTTGCCCAGTATCTTCCCGTCCACCGTCACAATGGTATCCGCTCCGATAATGAGGGCCTCCGTCTCAGAAGCGGCCACCGCACACGCTTTTACAAGTGCCAGTTCCTTCACGATCTTATCCGGCTCTTTTTCTGTAATGATCTCGTCAGCATCACTCACCTTCACTTCAAATGAGAATCCCGCCTGTGTCAAAAGCTCCCGCCTTCTCGGAGATGCGGAAGCAAGAATCATCTTTCTCATGCTGTTCATCCTCGCTCTTTCCTGATAGAAATTCTAAAAAGAAATCGGGGCCAGAAGTATTTTGTCCCCAACATCATTCTAATCGCCGGCTTCAAAACTGTCAACTCTTCAGAGTCCATTCGCAAAATCGCCTCTGCGAGGCTTTCCTTTTGCTCATGTAGGGCTCTCGCCATATAGATTTATAAAGAAGGAATGATCTTCTGTCATACTCCCGGATTCCGAGCCGGACAAATTCCGCATCAGCCGGACACTTACAGGAAATACTGCCGTATTTCTGCCTTGTCTCATTTCCTTTTCCCAGGACAAGCAGCACCGTTTTTTCCGGCATCTCCCGGATCGCCTGCAGGATCGCCTGCCCCCGGTCCTCGATATAGGTATAAGGGCAGCCTACCACTTCCAGATAATTCCCGATTTCCTCCGCAATATCTGCCGGTGACTCACGGCCCGGATCATCCGCCGTCAGATATACCTTTTCTGAAAACAGACCTGCGATCAGTCCCAGATCTCTCCTGCGGTTCAGCGCCTTTCCTCCCGGACATCCGAAAACCGTCCGGATCCGCCAGCCGGGATACTCCGTCATCACAGAATCAAACAATCTCTCAAAGCTCAGACGGTTGTGCGCGAAATCCACAATGGCATGAAGCTTTCCGTCTGCGCTGGCAAACTCCTCCATTCTTCCTGACACCCTTGTCTTCTCCAGTCCCTCGACCATATAGTCTGCCGGAATCCCCATGGCATAGGCCGCTGCGATAGCTGCAAGTGCATTCTCCACATTGAACATGCCATGCATATCCAGTGTAAAATGCTGTTCAAAATCTTTACACACGGCATCAAACGAGATTTTTCCGTTTTTTATGCAGATATTCTTCCCGAGGATATCCGGTCTCCCCTTTGTACCGAAGGTAATCACCTTCCCGGACATCCTCGCAGCAGCCAGTATCCTCTCTGCATAATCGGAATCCAGATTTACACACGCTGTCTTTGTCTGCTTAAAAAGAGACAGCTTTGCACTAAAATAATCCTCGAAATCCTCATGCTCCGCCGGACTGATATGATCTTCTGATATATTTAAAAATACTCCCACGTCAAACCTGATCTTCCTCACACGCTGATACTTCAGCGCCTGACTGGATACCTCCAGAGTCATATGATGAATGCCCGTATCTGCCGCATTCCTGAAATGGCGGAAAAGCTCCATGGATTCCGGTGTAGTAAGCTTTGACTCCTCACAGGATACCCCGTCATACGTCTCTATCGTAGAAATCATACCGGAAGCTCTTTCTCCTGCAGCTTTCAGATAAGCATCCAGGATCCCCCGGATATAATAAACGGTCGTGGTCTTTCCCTTCGTCCCCGTCACCCCCGTAAGCAGCAGCTGCTCATCCGGCTGTCTGTAAAAGACCTTTGCCAGCACCGGCATGGCTTTGCGCATACTGGAAACCAGAATGCATGGAACCTCCCTTCCGGTCTCGTAATACTGTTCACTGACATATGCCACGGCACCCTTTTCCAGTGCCTCCTCCAGATACTCCTTCTTGAAGGCGGCACCTTTACACAGAAACAGCGTATCCTCCCCGACATCTCCCGAAGCATACGTCATCTGCCGGATGATACGCTCTTCACATCCATATAGACAATCAGATACTACCAGCCCCTCTTTTCTCAGCAGCTCCAGATACTGTTTGATCGTTTCCATAATTATCCCCCTGTCCATCTGTTTTATCACTGCTATCCATTTTGCGTCCAGCAACACGCTTCGCGATGCGACTGTCCACGACAGCTGTTCTCAGAAACATCTGCCATACAGATGATCTCCTCCTTAAAAACAGTATAACCGGACAGGCTTTCCAAAAGAAACAGAGGTTTGTAAATATGTTGTAAACGACTGCTGAAGATTTTCTTATGTGGGTTCTAGCTACGCTGAGGATTTTTGACCTGTGCAATCGGAGAAGCAGACAAGTGATGGGTGTAGTTATTCTAGATCTCCCGATACAGCTTACGGTACAGCGGCCAGTTCCTGTCCTGCCGTGTGGGGAATTGTTTCCGGAATGTCTCCGTATTTTCCGGAATCTCTGTAACGATCAGCCCTTCCTCCTCCCGGAAACCGGTCATATTTGCCCCGTCGGGGGAAAAGACACAGCTGTCACCCGTATAGATGAGCTTCTCCTGCTCTTTGCAGCAGTTGACACCTGCCAGATAGGCCTGACATTCAATCGCACGTGCCTGCAGCAGACACTTCCAGTGCTCTCTCCTGCTGCCCGGCCAGTTCGCAGCTACCACGATCAGGTCGCACTGTTCCGCCAGTACCTGAAAAAGCTCTGGAAAACGCAGGTCATAGCAGATCAGCGTTCCGATGCGCAGCTTTCCTGTAGAAAATACAGATAGCCCATGACCCGCCTCAAAGTACTGATCCTCCTTCGAATAGCTGAATGGATGGATTTTTACATAATCGCTCAGAATATTTCCACAGTTATCCACAACGGTATAATGATTTCGCGCCTTATCCACAGTTTTTTCCACCCAGCCAAATCCGACGGCGATCCCGTGCTTCTGGGCCAGCTCCCTGACAGTCTCCACCGTTTCCCGGACACTCTCCGCTGTCCGCCCCGTATTCATGGAAAATCCGGTAAAGCTCATTTCCGGAAAGAACACAAGGCCGGCACCCGCTTTCCCGGCATCCGCCAGATAGCGGTCCGCCCTCTTCAGATTCTGTTCCTTCTCCTCCCACACGATACGATTCTGACACAATGCAATTTTCACAGTCACTCGCTCCTTTCTGTTCTTCCGTTCACCGGCTTCCATAATTTCTCCGTGCTATGCAGTCTTTTCTCAGGCGACCGCTCTTTCTATGCTTCCGTTCAACGTCTTCCATTGATTTCTCATCGGCTTTCAATACTGCCGATATTCTTGATGAGCACGGAAATCGTGCCATCCGGATTGGTGATAAATTCAATGGTATCTTTATTATTGTAAGCCTCCATCGGTATCTTGATCTCAATTCCCGTATCCGTCATCAGATGCTGCTTTTCAAATTTCCTGGTAGTGGCCGGATTGTGCGGTTCTACCGGTGCATCCGTAATGTTCCACTTCTCCAGCTTTTCCTGCACTTCCTCTTTCATCTCCGTCTTATCCCTGAAAATGCGGTCAATAACGGTCGGTACATCCAGGCTCCCCTTTTCCTCCAGTTCCTGATTGATAATGCTTTTTGTCTCCATCCGGATCTCAAACTGTTCTGATTCCCCGAAATACTTCCTCTGGACATCTGCTACCGCCCGGTCCACGATCGCCAGCTTTGTCTTCGGTGACATTGATCCCCGGCACTTCAAAAACAGCGTAGAAAAATAATTGGTCTTCACCCCGTTGACCTCATACTTTTTCTCCAGCAGACGAATCGAAAAATCCTCAAGATCGATCAATGCCGCCTCCTGAAGCTTTTGCTTCTCACCCGGAAGGATCGCCTTATACATGATCACATCATTGTTGTTCCCCCATGGATCCGATTGGGTCCTGTGGGTATAACTGGTCTTGTAATTCATTTTCAGCAGCGCCAGATAAGGATGCTGCTCGACGGAATACAGCACGACCAGAAGATCCGCCGCCGGGATGGCAATGTTTGCATTCATGATCGCATACAGCTTTTCCGCAATCTGGCGGGATACCTCCACAAACTTCTCTGCATCCCATTCCATAAGCAGCGGATAGATTTCCGACTCCTCTCTGTCAAAGCTGCAGTTTTTTATCTCATCACTCCCTGCGATCCGGTGGATATGCCCCTTAAGGAAATCCCCGAAGTCCGACCCGTGATCCAGCTCAGCATCCGACAGAACCGGCATCCCGATGCTTGAATCCAGAATATGTATAATTGAACGTTCAATACGTATCTCTTCATGTTCCATGATCTTTCTCCTTTCTTGTAACTGTTCACTCCGTGACCAGTAACACGCTTCGCGATGCACAGATATGATGCATTTTGCATCCTATCGCGCTGCTACTCTCGGGTTTTTACGTGACTTCCGTTTTGCTACACTCACAGAAAACACCTCGAACTGGCTGACGTGTGGATAGTAACTATTATACTTCTTTTTCTTTTTTAAAAAAAGTGCTTGCATTTTGTTGCGTTGTATGCTAGTATATAACTCGGTCGTCACGACTGAACACTATGGCTCCTTGGTCAAGCGGTTAAGACATCGCCCTTTCACGGCGGTAACACGGGTTCGATTCCCGTAGGAGTCATTTCAAAAAAAATCTAATTTCTTCTTGACAAATCGGATTTTTTTTGATAAACTATAAAAGCTGTAAGGCGACATAGCCAAGTGGTAAGGCACGGGTCTGCAACACCCTTATCACCAGTTCAAATCTGGTTGTCGCCTCTTAAAAAAGCTCTTGATTATTCAAGAGCTTTTTTTCATGACATAGGAAAATCCTTGAATAAGTATCTGGTTACTTTCAATACACTAAGAGGGCATATCGACTCCCGTCTGATATGCCCTCATAACATAACAGTAACTATGCTGCTATCTGTTTTCTCTCTTCAACCTTTACCATCTCTCGTCTGCGAATCCCCGCAAAAATCGATCCGGCAATATTGTGCCATACACTGAAAATCGCTCCCGGCAGTGTTGCCAGCGGATTGGCTGCAAAGTTAGCCGTTGCCAGGGATACCGCAAGACCACTGTTCTGCATCCCCACCTCTATGGCGATTGCTGATGCTTTGTGATATTCGATATGCTGTACTTTCGCGATAAGAAGTCCCAGAAGCATTCCCAGCAGATTGTGCAGGATCACAACCCCCAGCACCAGCAGACCGCTGGTAATGACCTTTTCTTTGTTGCTTGCCACAATTCCGGAAATGATCATTACGATGGAGATAACCGAGATCAGCGGCAGGATCTCCTGGATACGTTCGATCTGCTTTCCAAACAGCCGATGGAGCAGAAGCCCCAGTAACACTGGAACCAGAATCACCTTTACCACAGAAAGAATCATTGCCATCAGTGACACCTCCACCCATGCACCTCCCAGCAGGTAAACAAGAACCGGTGTCGCGATCGGTGCCAGCAGGGTGGATACGATGGTCATTCCAACGGAAAGCGCCACATCACCGCCGGCAATATAGGTGATCACATTGCTGGCGGTTCCTCCCGGACAGCAGCCTACCAGAATCACTCCGATAGCCAGATCAGGACTTAAGCCAAGCAGGGTGGACAACAGCCATGCCGCTGCCGGCATCACCGTGTACTGCGCCAGGCATCCTGTAAGAATTTCCTTAGGTCTTGAAAACACCACTTTAAAATCTTCTGCCCGGATCGTCAGTCCCATGCCAAACATGGCAACACCGAGAAAAATCGATGTGTAGCCGGTTGCCCAGGAAAACCCTTCCGGTTTCAGGAAGGCCAGTCCTGAAAAGATCAGGATAATAATACTGATGTAACGTGTCAAAAAAGATGCGGCCGCTGCGATTTTTTTCATGGCGTCACCTCAAAACCAAAGTTATCGATCAACCTTGTCTTTCCGATGTAAACAGCCATTGCCACCAGCACATCCTTCTCAACCCTGTCAACCGGCTGCATGGTAAGTGCATCCACCACAGAAACATAGTCGATTCTCGCAAGGGGTTCTGCCTCGATCACCGCTCTCATTTCACGGAGCACTTCTTCACTCTGTATCCCCTTCCGGATCATCTCCTGCCCGCAAAGGACCGCACGGTTCAGACAGAGTGCAGCCTGCCGCTCCTGCGGATCCAGATAAGTATTCCGTGAGGACTTCGCCAGCCCGTCAGGTTCCCTAACGATCGGACATCCTACAATACGGATATTATAATTCAGATCCTGAACCATCTTTCTGATGATTGCCAGCTGTTGTGCATCCTTCTGCCCAAAGTAAGCATTATCGGGGGATACGATGTTGAACAGCTTTGATACGACGGTACAAACGCCCTTGAAATGAATCGGGCGTGTCTTACCGCACAGAGTCTCCGAAAGCAGATCGATGCTCACAAATGCATGTGGATCATGGTACATCTCCTCCGGCTCCGGGTGAAAGATCAGATCGGCCCCCAACTCTTCACACAGCCTGCTGTCGCGCTCAAAATCCCTGGGATATGCCTCCAGATCCTCATTCGGTCCAAACTGTGTCGGATTCACAAACACGGATACCACAACTCTGTCATTTTCTTCCCGGCACTTTTTGATCAGGCTTGCATGCCCCTCATGCAAATAGCCCATGGTCGGCACAAGCCCGATGGTAAGTCCCTGCTTTTTCCACTCTTTGACCTGCTCTCTCGTTTCAGAAATTGTTGTTAATACCTTCATTTCTTCTTCCTCATTTCTTATGGTTTTGAAGATAGCCTCTGTTCTGATTTCACTGTTATTCCATGTCTTCTAAGAAACCATGTTTCTCATAATTCGTAATACGGCTGATCTTATTCTCCTCGTCCACAAAAACAACGGAAGGTTTATGTTTCTTTGCTTCCTGCATATCATAATTTCCATATGCCATAATAATAATCTTATCACCGACGCTTACGCATCTTGCTGCTGCACCGTTTAAGCAGATCATTCCACTCCCTGCCTCTCCGGCGATGGTGTACGTTTCAAACCGGCTGCCATTGTTGACATCTACGATCTGAACCTTCTCGTATTCCAGAATCCCGGCTGCATCCAGCAGCTTCTCATCTACCGTAATGCTGCCTACATATTCCAGCTGCGCCTGCTTTACGACCGCACGGTGAATCTTGGATTTTAACATTTCTACTGTCATTTCATTTTCCTTTCTATAAGATGATGACTCCTGCACTTGTTTCCTGCACGCCTCCGCCCGGAGGTCCCCCGGTATCTCCGGCAGGGTCATTGTTATCTTGCAGCTCTTCCATGAAATAACAAGCGAATCAGATAGAGTATAGCTTTGGAACAAATACTATCTCCGCGGATATTATAGCACAGTTCTGAAAATATGCAATCCGAGAGTAGCAGCTACTCTCGTATCCCTTGCATTTCCTGTCGAAAAATGGCATAATAACAGAAACACTATCATATTAAAGGAGTACATTTATCATGAACAAAAAGAGAGACTCTTTTTCCAGCAGACTCGGCTTCGTCTTTGCCGCAGCCGGTTCTGCCGTGGGCCTCGGCAATCTCTGGAGATTCCCGTATCTGGCTGCCAAGTACGGCGGCGGAATCTTTATCCTGATCTACCTGCTTCTTGCTGTCATCTTCGGCTTTACGCTGATGATAACAGAAACAGGCATCGGACGTGCAACCGGACTGAGCGCCATAGGTGCATTCAAAAAACTGGATAAACGCTTCCGCTTTACCGGTTATCTGGCCTGCATCGTTCCATTTATCATTACACCGTATTACTGTGTGATCGGCGGATGGGTTGTCAAATATCTGGGAGCATTTCTGACCGGACAGGTGGAAGCTGCTGCTTCTGACAACTATTTTACAGGATTTATCGCACAGGCAGCGGAACCGATCGTCTGGTTTTCACTTTTTATATTTTTAACCGCTGCAGTCGTTATCATAGGAGTTCAGAAAGGAATCGAAAAGGCAAGTATGATCCTGATGCCGGTTCTTCTTATTCTGATCATCGGTATTTCTGCATTTTGTATCACAAGGCCGGGAGCCGCTGAAGGTGTCAAATACTATCTGCTGCCCGATATAAAGCATTTTTCCCTGACGACCCTGTTCGCTGCCATGGGACAGCTATTCTACTCCATGTCCCTGGCCATGGGAATCATGATCACGTATGGTTCCTATATGAAAAAGGAAGATGACCTGCGCAGATCCGTAAGACAGATCGAGATCTTTGATACTGTGATCGCCATTCTGGCCGGTCTGATGATCGTGCCTTCCGTATTTGTTTTTTCTGGCGGAAGCCAGGAGGCTTTAAGCAAAGGTCCGTCCCTTATGTTCATTACTTTACCAAAAGTATTCGAAAGCATGAACTTTGGCAGGATCATCGGTACGGCATTCTTTATCCTTGTTCTTTTTGCAGCTGTTACCTCCTCCATCTCCCTGCTGGAGACAAACGTATCCATTGTCTGCGATCAGCTTCACTGGAACAGAAAAAAAGCCACCCTGATCGTCACAGCATACCTGCTGATCGTGGGAAGCTTTATCTCTCTGGGATTCGGTCCTCTTGATTTCATTAAAATCCTTGGCATGGGGCTTCTTGATTTCTTCGACTTCATAAGCAACAGCGTCCTGATGCCGATCGTTGCGATCCTGACCTGCGTCAGTATCGGATTCTTTATCGGTCCGAAGGTCATTTACGACGAAGTGGAACGCAGTGCCCCATTTAAAGAAAAGAAATTTTACACCATCATGCTGAAATGGATCGCCCCGGTCTGTCTTGTTCTGATTCTGATCTTCGCAGTATCAGAGGCATTGGGTCTGATTAAGGTATAATGCAACATAAGCCCGGAAATCCGTAAAATGCCGGATTTCCGGGCTGTATTGTTGTGTCACAGTAAAAATCCCGCAAGTTCACAATGAACTTGCGGGACAATCATATTACTTATTTCATCTTATCCTGACTTTCTTTGTCGATGACCAGGGACCATAGGCCTTCGCATAGGAACTGATCACACGTACAGTGCGGACCTTCACACTTTGTGTTCTGGAAAGGTTGGTTTTTTTCACTCGGGCCGAAGCGAGGGTGACGGTGCCGCTGGTCTTCTTCAGATAGGTACCGGTATTGAAATCATATCCGTTAGCACCCTTCACCTTTTTCACAGCAATCTTTGCGGTGGCTGTGTAGAGATCGTAGTACTCTCTCCACTCGGTAATCTTTCCGGGATTATGGGTCGAATAGGCTCTTCTCTTGGTAATCTTTGTCTTTCCGATGCTCTTGATCGCCGGCCTGGTCTTTACTGCGGTTCCTGCGGTAAAGGTCGTGGCTTTACCTTCCACCTTCGATTCATCGTCGTAATACGCCAGACGGAACTTGTAGTTTTTGTTCGCAGACAGTTTGGAAATCTTAATGGGCTTTACATTCGATAAGCTGCCAAGGTTTTTGACAGGAACTGAATTAATGAGCACCCATTTTCCGCTCTTCTCCTGGTATACACGAATGTAGTCAGCAGCCCAGCCGTCACCCTGATTTACTTTAATGTCGATGGATCTGGTGGAACCGATGAATTCTGCTCCGCCCACCGGCGGTGGAACGATATTTACGGTATAAGAAGCGACCTCTTTGCCTCTCTCGTCATAATAGCGGATCGTGGTAGTTCCGAACTTCTTAATCGTACCCACGTCGAATACAGTCTGCTCTGTACCCGCAAACGAATACAGCACCTTAGAGAAAAAGCTGGCGTCATGAGTCGTTCTGGCGATGGTTCCGTCCACACCTGCCGGTACCGTATAATTGTTCTGCACATAGCCGGTAGGACCATACTTGCTCCAGGTCACCGTATAGTTTGTGCCGTGCTCGAAATTCAGCTGTGTGATGGGAACGTAATCACGCATGGAAAATTTCAGATCGCCAATATACTTCCCAACATAATTGATAACGCTGAGGTAGTAGGTTCCGGGCGTATACACTGTTTTTGTATAGCTTCCGTCGCTGTTTCCATCGCCCGTGTCATAACGATGGAACATATCCTCCAGAATCTTGTTGCCGTTTGGATCCAGCAATTCCACATAGTAGTTGTTTCCCGGTAAGAAAATGGTAGCGACAGCCTCTTTGGCAATCGTAAATTTATACCATACCGTCTGTTTGGAAATGCCCTCAAAGCTGGTGGTGGTACCGTCATAGCCATTGGAGATATCCAGGGCTGTCTGTGGACTGTTCCATTCTTCCAGCGATTCACCCAGTTTTACGCTGGTGATGTACAGTTCACCGGTGGAACCGCTGTTGCCTCTGATTTTCAAGTTCATAACGGCATCTTTTTTCATGGTTACTGCATTGACCTTAAAACTGTTGGTCCAGGTAGTTCCGCCATCTGTGCTGTAATAAATGGTATAATCACCCTTATTCGTCACCGTCAGTCTTCCTGCGCTGGCCATGTTCAGGGTTACATAGGAGCAGTAACCCAGTTTGGGATCCGCCTGTGTCGATACGGTGTACACAAAGGTTTCATTCTCGCAGTGATCGATGGTGAGTACATGAGGATCACTGCCTGTTCCCGAACCGGATCCGGTGATGGCCGCACTTACTTTGCCGGGCAGTATGAAAGCCACTGAAAGGACCAGCAGAACAGCCACAAAAAGTTTTGAAATGTGTTTTTTCATAAAATATTCCCTCCTTTTCTTCTCGGAAGGGACATCCGCATCTAAAGGATCATCCTTCCTTTCCTGTGCACAGCACATCCACTGTGTTTTTTTATTATACAATTTTTTCCATTTCTCCACATGACACGAAAGTACTATCATCCTGATGAAGCAATCAAAATTACGCAACAGGAGTAACTATTCAGAGTCCATTCGCAAAAAAATCACCAGCCTTGCAACCTGGACGGTTATTTTCTTAACGAATCATTATGTGGGCTAACCGTCTATCGGCAGCACCTTTTGCATTATTATCTCTAAATCTTCACCTTCTTCCAGGCTGATGTATAAGTTTTTCCACCAACTGTCTTATAGCATCTGATATAAACTTTCTTACCAGATACTTTCTTAAGAGTCAATGACAACTTCTTAGTTTTTTTAGTTACAGTTTTTTTACCGGTTGTATATTTTATCTGATATCCGGTTGCATATTTATTCCTGGCAAAAGTAAACTTGATAACTTTTGAAGTTTTATACTTCTTAACAACTTTTTTGCTCTTAAGTGACGCATTTGAAAGACGGATTATTGACTTTATCTCAGATGCCTCTGCGGTGATTTTTTCACCATTCGCCTCTTTATATGCAACGATCTTATATTGATATTCAGTGCCATTCTTTACAGCTTTTTTATCTGAGTAGGATGTGTTTGTTGTATCAGCTATCATCTCAAAACTTCCTTTACCAGATTTTCTGTATATATAATATCCGCTAACACCTGATACCTTCTTATATGTTATTTTTATGTATGTCCCCGTATTCTCCAGTGATTGAATACTTGTAGCTGAAACCTGAACAGGCTCTGGTGCAGGTGTTGGTTTTTCATCCGTCTTTTCTTTAACTGTTACTGTAATATTCGTTCTGTCACTATAATCAAATCCATCAGCATAGGATGCAATACGAATCTTAATATTCTTATCAAGTATGATAGGAGTCTTGTATACATATCTCCCTGCTGTGTTCTGACATGGACAGGTATTATCTGTCGTATAATAAATCACTGCTCCTTCTGTATCACAGCTTAATGTCATCTTCGTACCTTTTTCGACAGTGATGTAATTTTCCTTTGGTGAGGATGCATCAAATGTCTTATCACCCACTTTAACAACTACTCTTGCAGACTTTTTGTTATTGGCATCAATAAGTAAAGGTATGCTTTTACTTATATTGGCACCTACAACATCAAATGTAATAGAAGTTGCCATTGGTACATCTAAGGTTGCTAACATGAATTTAGCGATACCATCAGCATCAGTTATTGCAACATTTCCATCCTCTGCAGTAATTGACGCGAAATCAGAGTTTAAAATTCCGGCACTTACACGGATCCCCTCTATGCCGTTTCCATTTGCGTCAACGACTCTGGCGGTAACAGCAATGTCAGACTGATAATACCCAAGAGAAATCTGACTATCATAATTTAGTATTAGCTTTTCAGGTTTTTCAATTACTTTTAAGGATTTAGAATATTTTGAAATACTCTTTCCTGCATAATTCTTTGCACCGCTTATTGTTATATCTACTGTATCTCCGGATTTCTTTGCAACAGCATTGTTAATGTGAAGTACTTTGGAATACCCTTCTTCCACGTCAGTCCATACTGCTGTTCCTCCTGTTACTGCAGGAATCATTGAAGCATCCATGTATTGACTGAATACAACCACTGTATACTCTGGATAAGCATGTGCTGACAGGATAGCCGGTGCAGACTTTGATATCATTGCAGTCTTCAGGTTGACTTGAATTGGAGGAACCGGAAGCCATTCTGTCGCAGCATCCTCATAACCTTCCTTTGTAAATCTGACCTGATAGTAGCCTTCCGGTACATCCCATGCATACGCTCCCGTTATATTCGTAATCTGAGGATTAATCTCATCATAAGGTTGTGCATCCCAGACAACTGCATTGCTGCCATCTGACTCTTCTGAATAATAGATTGTTGCCGTTACGTCCGACAATGTATTACTTGTGACAGCCTCATATACGATTCCTGACGGATCTAACTTTACATCAACTTTTATTCCTTTGTTGAGACATTCAACGATCCTTAGTGCCTCTTCGTAAGTGATATCTCTTTTTGGTTTATAATCGCTGTAACAATAAGATAAAGAATGAATCTTAGCCATTGAATTTGCCCGTTCAAGCTTAGCTTCAGCAAGTTTGTATTTAATTTCATCAAACTCTTTTTTTATTGCAATGAATTTGGATATACTGAATCCCTCTGCAATAACAGTCGCTCCTTTGCCGATACTGTTATTATTTAAGACATCACACACTTTCTGACATTTTTGTACATAGTCTTCCTGCAGACTTATACACACAGTAAGACTTGGATATTTTCTCTTAATCTTAGCAAGCTCATTCTGTGCTCTTTGCAGCTCCTGCTCTGCACGGATACGCTCAAGATGAATCCACTGGTTCATCTTATCTGCCTCTTTTATCATACTGCCTTGTCCTAACAGAGAATATGAGACCTGTGTATCTGTATCTTCATATAATGACTTGTTAAGTGTACAAAAGATTTCATTTGCACTTTCTACATCTGATGACACTTTGGCAATAACCGCTTTGTCTGTTTGATGATCCGCAGCTATATTAGATTCTAATCCCGAAATGGCATTTCTTACCGGTGTAACAACACTGATATCTGCATCGCTCTCAGTAGTAAAACCAAGTCTGTTACTGTTCCATGATATTCCTTCTTCCGTAATTATTTCATAATACTGCACAGAGTCATCGACTTTAACATCATTCACAGGCTTTACTTCTTTAGCTGAAACTACCTTGTAGGCAATCTTTGAGTCAGGCAAAACTCTATATCCTTCCTCCTTGTAGCTTTGTATCTTATCACTGCTGTACGTAACACCTGCGCCATTGTATATACCCATTTCTGAGCAAATCTCATCTACCGTACGATACTCAGTAACATTTTTCGTAAGTCCCAGACTTTTTGTGACCAGATTTGAGTATTCTTCCATAGCAGTCTCAAATGATACCATAAATGACTGTGTCTCAGATGGAAGCTGATGAAAATATTCTTTATCACTTAGTCTGTAATCCTTGTTAATGAAGTACTCCAGTGTCTCCTTAGCATTTATTGATGGCCCTGTATATGCTTTCAGTTTCTTGTCAAGTATGTCTGAATCGTCTTTTTTGCTCTGAACTTCCACAAAATCAAGTACATCATATATCACATTGAAATATGATGGAACGAAAGAGCTGTCAAATATATGGTCACCAACCTGTGCCAGGTCAAATGTACAGGTATATGTGTATTCAAAAATACCATCGCTTTCTTTCGTTGCGGTCTTTTTCATTTGCTGAACCTGAATGCTTCCATCCATCATTTGCATAAGAAGATTTGCTGTATCAGAAGTATGATACTTACTTTTTACTTTTGCAATAAATGTCCAATTCTTATATTTGTCTGTACCATCAGAAATATATGTATAATAATTGGCTGACTGCCTGCCATCCTTAATTAGCTGGAATTTGTTTGGTCCCTGGTAAGCTGCCAGAGAATCTACGCTTCCATAGCCATCATAATAACTAACATCAGTAGAAGCTGTGCCTGTTTCAGCCGTTACTGTAACAGTTACATCTTGTCCGTCATATACATCATCCGGTAAATCATACGATATTGTAGCTTTGCCCAATGCATTCGTATTGCCAGTGTATACCTTTCCACTTTCTTCAACAATAAGATTAACTTTTGTCTTTGGCGCGGTATAAACATAAGCAACACAGTTTTTCTTAGCGGCAATTGCTGTAGAGTTGACAACCTTAATGGCACGAACAGTAAAGCTTCCGTTACCTATTGGGGCTGAGAGGGAATTGTTTATCCCCGAAGCTAATATGCTGTAATTACCTTCCTCTAATGCAGTAAGATATACATATAATTTACCGTTTTTAGATTTTACAGGTACATCAATCACTTTACTCTCTTTGTTAAATCCTACAGCTTCACATACGGTTTCTTTTGCCTCATAATAATTATATATCCTGTCAACAACACAGTCAGAAGGAACGAAAATACGTACCACATTGTTATCAGCACTCGCAAATGAATAGTTGATTTCAGCATAAAATGAAAGGTTAACGATCTGAGATGAATCAACAAACAGGCTGTTTCCCTTATCATTGATAATCGATGTGAAACCTTCCGTGCTCATAACCGGTACATCAAGCGTTATTTTGCCGGTATTGTTATTGATTACTTCTACTTCAGATACTGTATAGTCTTTTCCGTTTACAAAGCCCAGATTACTAAGTGCAGACTCTGAAGAAACTGAATCAAAATACTGGTTGCTGTTAAAGGCAATCATTCTATATGTTCCGGCCTTCATCTTATCAGAAATAAATGTATCATTCGAGGTAGTATAACTGTTACAAATATTTCCTTTCGAGTCAAAGACAATGATCTGATTATTTCCGGAAAATTCTCCGGTTACCGTAATCTCAATATCTCCCAGCTCTTCAAGTATGACATCAAAGCTTCCGTTGTCAAGCGTTGAGCTTACCGTTGCCTCAGACAGTGTCATACTTTCATCCGGTTTCACCGTTAAATGAAGCTTATCACTACCTTTGATCGTATCATTTAATATATAGATGTATGGTTTGGATATCATGTAGTCAACATTTCTCTCCAAAGCCTTACCGTCACAGTACAGTTCATATGTAAATGAATGAAACGATTCATTTATGTTACCACTTACAGTTGATAAATTAACCTGCATCGTGTTCGTCTGCTCTATTTGCTTAAACTTGTCCAGGGTAATATTTCCAAGATTCCAGTTTGAAGTAAATTCATCGGCATTTTTCATAAATGCTAAATCATAATAACCATCCAGCGATATGTTAACTGCTGTCTTAACTCCGCCTAATGCATGAAACTTAAGCTTTCCATCAGACAATACATTTGAATATTTAACCTTATTGTTTGAAGTTATTGTTACTTTAGCGCCTTTTGGAACCTGTGCAATGATTGTGTTATTTATGCTTGTAGATGAAATCTCTTCGTACTTGTAAACACAGTTCGCATCATTACTTACTGTATAGTTATAATCATAAAGTGCCTTAAGGTATGAAGTGTTATTATCACTATTTAATGGCATACCATATACATTCAGGTGAGAATTATAGAAAATGTCATATACAACATAATTATCATTATATACAAAATCAGATGCATTGGCATCTGTTTCCATACCACAGACATCTTTATTAGCAAATGTTATATCTACAGGCGAAAGAGTGCTTCCAATACCTGTAAATGCCTTACTATCAATCGTCTCTACTGATGCCGGAACATAGATATCAAAGAGATTTCCCTTTGAGCCAAGCATATAAAAGGCGTTACTTCCAATTGACTTAAGACCTTCTTTTATCTCTATGGTATTGATTCCGGTATTATTATAAAATGCTTCTTTACCAATTGTCTTCGCAGAAGAAGGAATTACAATCTCAATAGCAGAATATATATTTTTGAATGCTTCAAAACCTATATTCTCAACACCTTCAGGTATATTGATTTTTGTAAATTTATCCCCATAAAAAGCCCTCTCTCCTATTTCCGTTACAGAAGAAGGAATTCTGCTTACGACATCATCTTTCAAAGAATAACATTGACTAAAACCTGATATACTCTCTAATCTGCTGTCCTTTTCAAAAGCAACGTCTGAAAGAGTATTACAATAATCAAATGCATTTTTTTCTATTGTAACTATGCTGGCAGGAATTGTTATTTCCTTAAAACCACATCTTGCAAAAGCATTCTCTACAATCGTTGTAACTGATTCAGGAAGTGAAGCTATCGTATTGTCATTAAGAGCCGAACAACCATCAAAGCCGTTTACTATATGAAACTTATCAGCATTTTGTGGCCATACGACCTCTGTCAGGCTCGTACATGCAGAAAATACCCCATGCCTGATGGTTTCTAAATCTTTCAAATTACTTATATCTAACTTTTCTATTGGACACATCCGGAAAGCATACTCATCAATCTCTGTAATTGTGTCAGCAAGTGTGAGTGTTCCGGATAAACCACTTTTATTAAATGAATACTTACCAATTGTTTTTATTCCATTTGGTATGGATATATTCTTTAATGAAACATCATTTTCAAACATACCATAGGGAATCGATGACATATCAGCTGAAAGCTTTACATCGCTTAGTTTTTCACAGTCCGAGAACACGTTTTCAGCTACTAAGGTATCAGATTTTATAGCGGATATATCAACAGAAGTTAAATCGTTACAATGTGAAAATGCTTTTTTTCCAATTGATTTCACATTTTCAGGAATTACAATACTTGTGAGTCCTGTACCCCAAAAAGCAGCAAAGTCTATTGTTTCAAGCTTTGAAGGAAACGTCACATTGTCTAATGACGTATCATATGCAAATGCCTCTCGACCTATATTAATTAATGATTCAGGCAGATGAATGGTAGTCAATTTGGGACACCATGCAAATACGGATCCAGGGATTGATTCCAGATTTGAAGGAAGCTTAACCTCATTAAGATTATCACAATTTTCAAATACGTTTAAACCAAATCCAAACTCCGCTGAAGAAATATTGCTTAAATCAACTTTTAAAAGTGTATCAATCTCCTCAAAAGCGCCATCCACCTGAGAATGCATAGGATTGTATCCATCGATCAATTTGACAGATGATGGCATAGTAATCTCTGTTAATGCGGTGTTATAAAATGCACCGCCTTTGATTGTTTCAAGTGAAGTAACCTCCTCAAAATTCACATCATTAAGACTATTGCAATTGACAAAAGCATATACATCGATTGTAGTAATACTATCTGGAAGTGTAACTTTTGTAATATCACTGCATCCCCTAAATGCATTGTTACCAATGGCTGTTACTGTTAATGTGGTATCTCCATCCACAATTGTGGATGGTATGGTAAGCTCTCCTTCCGGTTTTACTTCGTAACCTGTAATCGTTGCTGTACCATTGCTGACAGTGTACTTCAAATTATCAACTACCTGTTCAGCAGCGTATACCTTCGTACTGCTTACAGGAAATATGGTTGCTGCCATAACGCATACCATTATTTCGCTGATGATCTTTTTGAATCTCTTCATGTAAATCCCTCCAATACCAAAATTTACTTTCTCATAAAACCTTATTGAAATTGTGTGCTTTTTAACAATTTTAAACGATCCAGCCACTTTTTTATATTAATCTTAGGGATTGTTTTGTAAAAACCAGCAAATTTGAAGGGGTAGTTTTAGGATAGGTAGCCCTATACCACATTGAAGCCGATTGAAAATTTGTAGAAAACACCGTATAATATGCTAATAAAATGTTAAAACACAAAAAACATTAAGCAGGAGTCGGATATGTTGAAATGTAGAGAACAAATGAAGGAAATGAATGGACATCCAAATACTACCCTTAAAACTAACCTACGGTGTAGTCTGATTATTGCATTATGCTTCCTTTGGACCGCAACCGGGTATCTGACATGGATGTATCATTTGTTAGATTTTACTGAATCATCCACTGTGGACTGGCTCACAGAGGTCATTGGATATTTATTTCAGGCAACCGGGTTATTTTTATTCAGTATTGCCCTGAAGCACAACAGAAACTTCTTTTCAAAGAAGTCCGCCTTTATTGCCTGTATAGGAGCAGACTTTGCATTTATTAGCCTGTCTGCATTAGCTAACCAATTGCTGTCCATCCTGATCTTCGGATACCTGATGAATCTGTTTCACGGAATCATTGCGGGCTTTTATCTCACCTTGTTGGCAACACAGGTAGAGCAGAAATATCGTTCCATTGTCTTTGGCGGTGCATATGCTGCGTCCAGCATAGCCTCCTGGCTGCTTTCCTTGCCGAATCATTCGAGTTTTCTTCGCTCCGGATATGCCCTTATCATGTACGGCATATTCATCTGTATTACAATCGGAATGATCATCGTCGAAAAAGAACTTACGCCCCTGGAAAAGATCACTTTTACAGAGGAAACGACTTCCACCGCTACAATTGCTTTGGCCGGGCTAACCGTTGTATTGGTAAGTCTGACTCGCGGAATCGGATTCTATTTTCCCATGGCAGATATTTCCAAAGGAATCAGCCTTGAATTTTCAAGAGCCTTCTATGCGTTAGGATTGATTCTTGCCGGAATTGTGGGAGATCGGAGCAGAAAGTACGGAGCCGTCAGCTGCCTCGCGGCTTTATTTTTCCCCTTTGCAATGATTGCTTTATCCAGTGAGGTTGGCATCAGTATGGTTCTGTGGATTCTCGGATATTGCCTGTTCGGATTTCTTGCTGTATTTCGCGTGGTATTATTCTCAGATATTGCCCGGATGAAGGAGGATTTCCTGTATATGGCAGGATTCGGATTGATGTTCGGAAGACTGGGCGATGCAGCGGGCAATCTAACCGGTATCATACTGAACGACAAGCTCATTCCCCTTGTAATCGCAGCCAGCATTTGCTTCGTTGTAACTTATGTTGTTTTCTTCATACTTTACAACAAGCTTTATATGCCTGTTCCTCAGCCCATGCCAAGTCAGGAAGAACGTCTGCTTGAATTTATTCAAAAGCATGCTCTTTCTTCACGGGAAATTGAAGTCCTGAATCTTATCATAGAGGGTGCTTCCAACAGTGAAATATCTGCGAAATTGTTCATATCTGAAAACACGGTAAAATTTCATGTCCGGAACATCTTAAAAAAGACCGATTGCTCCAACCGCACAGAGCTGCTCACTGCGCTGAATCGGTCGTAGACAGGAAATCGGTTATCTGGTCAGAAATACCATTGCAGAGAAAGCTACAGTTTGACATCTTCAAAATAAAAAAGGTTGATATACAACTAAGAATACCAGAATCGTGACAACACCCATAGTTGCAAAGTATATCATTTTATAATTTGCTTTTTTATATAATAAAAACAATAAAATGAACGCAAAAACAAAATCAAACAAAGTCTGCGCTAATAACATCTGGTGATTCAATATCATCAATAAACAGGCTACCGCTTCTGCCAGCATACCGCTTGTTTGGTATTGAACACACTTCCACACAGCAAACCCACAGCAATAAAAAGCAGGGCTACCGGCAAGTTAAATAAAACAGCATATAAAATCGTAATCGTTATGGGAAGTCTCAGTATCATTGCTGCAAAATAGCAAATCACGCTCTGCATCAGCCCGATCGGCAGGACAGGCAGTACATATCCGAAAACAAAATCCGCTGCTGTCAGTGGAGTAGTGTAAAGTCGCTGCAAAAGGGCGCTTTCCCTGTCTTTTGCTATTAAAGTTGCAGAAAACAGCGTCATAAAGGAAAGTCCAAATACCGTAATTCCGGGAGTAAGGTTTTCAATTTCAAACAGACTGACAGGTATATTTGCCTGTATTGCGGAAAGCAAAAGCAAAAGAACAAGAGGGAAGCCCAGACCAAATCCCAAATTTAACGGGTCCCGTAAGATTTCCTTTGCCGTTCTCCCTGAAAGTGTCAATAATCTCATTTTACCTCCTCCCTATTTAGTCAAGTGTCTATATTCCATTTAGAATGATTTTTTGCATATTGGATGCCTGATTACAGTTTTCCACTTCTCAGGAGCAACCTTTCTTGCATCAGACATATATATCTCATGGTGAAGTCTGCCATGGCTAAAGTCATTACGGTATCCATGATCTTCAAGAAATTTATCCATAATAGCAACCGTTGCGGGCTCATCATCAAAAGGTCCGTGATGCATAATCTGAACACACAAACCCTCATCAACTGTAAGGAATTCGGCTCTGGAACAGTCCATTTTCTTCTTCGCAGATGCAGTCTCCACTGCCCAATCAAAATCCTTCTTTGTCACAAAATCCGGAAGTCTGATGACTGATATCCAATGAAATTCAGCTTTTATACTGTAATCACAGCCATCCACTCCGTCTTGCCACCAGAAAGCTTCCAATGGCGGGACTACATACTCGAAAAATCCTTCAATCTTATAATCTGACTTATAGCTCATTTTCAAAGTATACGCTATCGCATATAATATGCCAACCGCCTGCTTGTACTCGCCACCTTCTTCGTTCGGATTACCTTTTCCTCTTACAGCGATGTAATTTGCCTTCGGAACAGTCACTATTTCAGGCTTATTCTTCGGCATGTAAAATTCTTTAAATTCTTTCTTGAAATCAAATGCCATTTTCTCTCTACTCCTGATAATACTTACCTTTGTAAAAATTCTCTGCGCCTGTCTTTTCGACTGTCATTCGAAAGCATACACATCCGTCTGGACAAATATAGTCCTTCACATTTGGTTCCGTTCCTCCAACAAGTGTTAAATCTCCGCCACTTCTAATAGCCTGCATATCACCATAAAGAATCTGCATCATTTTAGAACATATTCCATAGCCCTGCTCATTCACAGGACAGCCGTATGAACAAGTGTATTTATCACCTATTTCTTCACCATTCCTGCATAGGTGTTCTGTGTGGTCACCTCGTAGAAAACCTGTTACCTCTATTGAAAATCTATATTCTTCATCATACCATTTCTTCATTACCGTAGTCTCCCTTGTATCTGCAGATTCTGCATCATAGCAAAAAATTCATTTGCGTTGCCTGTACTGAAATACGCATACCAGTGTTCCAATGTATCTGCCCCAAATACATCCAGATATTCCAAAATCAATCTTCCCAATCAGCCATTGTATTCATTACATAAACATATACCGTTGTCATTTTTGTCCTTCTTTCCTGTACTTTTCTGCAAGTTTATTTTCAATATTTAACACTCTTTCGGTCTCTCTGTTTTCTTCATCTGCCCGTTTGTGATACAGAGGAGGAATCACCAGACATACTATCAAATAAAAGAACCATATTCTCAAAATACCTTTTATAATCTTTCCATATTTTTTCATTGCTCTGCACCATTGTATCTTTCGACATTTTATGATGTTGGGTCAAAAGGTATCATTGCAATAAATTGTATTAATTGTTTTCAAATTGATATCTTAAACCATATCAAAATTGCTCATAATCTCTGTTATATGCAAGAAATCTGAGAGTAATAGTCGTACAATTCATAAAAAAATAATACAATTTTTAAGAGATATGGCTTTTGACCCTAAGATCATTTTATGCTATGATATAAAAAACGAAAAAGTGAGTTGATATATATGAACCGTACAAAATCTGACATCATAGATGCTTTCTGGCAGTTACTGGAAGAACGTCCCTACACCAAGATTACTGTAAGGGATATTGTAGAACGCTGCCAAGTCAACCGGAACACCTTTTACTATCATTTTCATGACATTCCTGAACTTCTGGAAACTACGATAAAATATGATGTAGATCAAATCATCCAGACTAACGGACATTTTGGTTCACCGACGGATTGCTTGATTCCAATTGTTGAGCGTTGCTTAAAACGTAAAAAAGCCATGCTCCATATATACCGTTCTGTGAAACGAGATATATTCCAAAGCGAATCAGAAAGAATCATACTCTACACAGTAACTCAATATGTACATACTGTTACCAAAGATTTGAATATTCCTTCTGAAGATAAAACTATCCTAATACAGTACTATAAATGTTGCCTTCTTGGATACACATTAGATTGGCTGGAGAAAAACATGAACTTTGACCTTTTGAAGTCAGTTACTCGTATTACTGATTTGATTGGAGATTCTTTGAAGCAGGCATTTCTTGAATTGTCCGAATCTTCAAGGACATAATACCCGATTAGATTGAGCACCGCTTCAACTTGACGGTGCTCTTTACATTAGTGGGGCAAATATTCTCAAGATTTCCTGAAATACCCTTATTGGCAACCTTTCTATACACTCTTCTAATGTAATCTGCGTGCACTCATTCAATGTATCAAAATAATCTTTTTTAATTTGTAATACTGCCTTACTGTTATACATCCATACTCCACATTCGAAATGCAGATAGAGGCTTCTAAAATCTAAATTCGTTGTTCCTACAGTCGCTATCTGGTCATCGGAAACAAATATTTTAGAATGCATAAATCCTTTTGAATATTCATATATTTTCACACCACCATATATCAATTCCCTGTAAAATGATCGTGTAGTCAAATGAATCAAGGCCTTGTCATAAATATGAGGAGTGATAATCCGCACATCTACACCGCTTTTAGACGCTAAGCACAATGCAGATACCATGCTGTCATCGACAATCAAATATGGCGTACAGATATAGACATAATCCTTAGCATTATTTATAATCTGAAGATATACATGTTCTCCCACGTTTTCATTATCCACAGGACTATCCGAATAGGGTTGTACAAATCCATCTGATTCTATTCTTTCATCTACTTCATTTTTTGGGAAAAAGCACTCTATGTCATCTGGTATTCCACAACATAATTCCCACATTTCCAAAAACATTAATGTGCCCATGGCAGCTCCCGCCGGAGTGACACGTCCTCCCATTTTCAAATATTCTAAGGTTTCCACGCCTACATAGACAATGGATTCATAAGCAGTTTGTTCTAAGGCTTCTTTTATTTCTTTTGCAGAACACCCTTTTTCTTTCAACATCAGTGCATCCAACACGGACTGCCTCTGGGTGACAGAAATGCGATGATTATCAACCACCTGTACTTTTTCTTCATAAGCCTGTGCCAGTACCTGAGCTGTTTGACAGGAACCACTAAGTCCGCTGGACATTGGAATATATACAAGCTCATCATATTCGGATAAGAGCAGTTTATCCCACATGTCTAAAACTTCTGCTGGTGAAGGCTGAGAACTAAAAACTTCTCTTTTTTCCTCAAGGCATTGATAAAACTCCTCATGAGTTAAATCAATGCCTTCATAGTATGTTTTCCCTTCCAGAATCACCGGCATTGGAATGACATGGACACCTAGAATCTTTCCTTCTTCTTCAAAGATCCCACTGTTGCTGTCTGTTACAATCGCAACATTCATCTCATAATCCTCCTGTGCCATTTTTATACTATTACAAATATTTCTTTAATTCATTTACTTTATCCAGCCTTTCCCATGGAAGATCCAAATCTTCTCTTCCAAAATGTCCATAAGCAGCTGTCTGTCTGTAAATAGGTCTTCTTAAAGTCAATTCTTTGATAATACCAGCTGGGCGGAAATCAAAGTTCTCTCTTACAATCTCCGTAATTCTCTCATCTGAAAGTTTTCCTGTTCCAAACGTGTCCACCATAATTGAGGTGGGCTGTGCTACACCAATAGCATAGGAAAGCTGCACCTCACATTTTTCAGCCAACCCTGACGCTACAATGTTTTTTGCCGCATAACGGGCCGCATATGATGCAGAGCGATCTACCTTAGTACAGTCCTTTCCCGAAAAAGCTCCACCACCATGCCGCGCATATCCTCCATATGTATCTACAATAATCTTACGGCCTGTCAATCCACTGTCTCCATGCGGTCCACCTATTACAAAACGGCCTGTTGGATTGATATAGAATTTTGTATTCTCGTCCACCATTCCACCAGGCAGGATTTCGTCAAACACATATTTTTTAATATCCAACTGAATCTGTTCCTGTGTTATTTCCGGATCATGCTGTGTAGAAAGCACTACGGCATCCAGTCTGAGTGGTTTGTCCTTTTCATCATATTCTACAGTTACCTGGGTTTTTCCATCTGGTCTCAAATATGGAAGTACTCCTTCTTTTCGTACTTTTGTCAGCTGCAATGCCAGCTTATGTGCAAGCTCAATGGGATAGGGCATATACGTCTTAGTCTCATTCGTCGCATATCCAAACATCATCCCCTGATCTCCGGCTCCGATGGCTTCAATCTCTTCATCCGACAAATTATGTTCTTTTGCCTCAAGAGCCTTATCCACACCCATTGCTATATCTGCCGACTGTTCATCAATGGCTGTTAACACACCACAGGTATCTGCATCAAAACCATACTCTGCATTTGTATATCCAATTTCCCTGATTGTATCTCGAACCACCTTCTGTATATCTACATATGCATTGGAAGTAATTTCTCCCATTACCATAACAAGACCCGTAGTCGTTACCGTCTCACACGCCACCCGGCTCATAGGATCCTGCTTCAACAATTCATCCAGCACGGCATCTGAAATAGCATCACACATTTTATCTGGATGCCCTTCTGTGACAGACTCCGATGTAAAAAATCGTTTACTTTTATTCATTTTTCATTTCCTTTCATCTTTTTTCTGATTACCTGAATAAATACTTTGATATTCAAATTCATAGTTGTTTCTTTAATTTGCGATTCCCTTTTTCGCTCTGTTCTCTTTCCAAAGTTCATCTGCAACTGGCTTCCAATTCTTCGCATACTGGTCACATTTTGCACAAAGATGTTCTGCCGTTTCCGGAGATTGAAGATCTGTTGAGTGAGCTCCTGATTTTTCAACCATTGCGCGAAGCTTGTCAGGATTTTCCAGCATAGGACACGGACGAAGCATATTATCATTAAATGGCTGATTATCATGGTAAGCCATCATCATCGGTGACTGCAGTGCTTCCAGAAGCGTCTTTTCCCGAATATTAGAATCTGAATAATGGATAAATACGCAAGGATCGATATCACCGTTAGCATTAATATGTAAGTAGCGATGACCACCAGCGATACATCCACCAACATATTCTGCATCATTCTGAAAATCCAGTGCAAATAATGGCTTTGTGGCACGATAACGACGGATTTTCTCATAAACTCCGGTACGCTGCTGCGGTGTAGGCATCAACTCTGGAACAGCATCGTTTCCTACCGGCATATAATGGAAATACCATACAAAATAGGCGCCCATTTCAATCAATGTATCATAGAATTCCTCTGATGTAATGGAATCATAATTGGCACTGGTATAGCAGCAAGAAATTCCATAAATCAGTTTCTTTCTTCTGAGAAGTTCCATGGCTTTACGTACTTTCTGATATACACCAGCTCCACGTCGTCCATCAGTTGCCTCTTCAAATCCTTCCAGAGAAATGGCTGGTACAAAATTACCTACACGGAGCATTTCATCCGCAAATTCTTCGTCAATCAATGTTGAATTTGTAAAGCAAAGGAATACGCAATCCGAATGCTTTTCACAGATCCGAATCAAGTCTTTTTTACGGACCAGCGGCTCCCCACCAGTGTAAATGTACAAATAAACGCCCAATTCTTTTCCCTGACAGATAATATCATCAATCTCATCATAAGTAAGATTTAATTTGTGTCCATATTCCGCTGCCCAACAACCAGTACAGTGCAGATTACAGGCCGATGTGGGATCCAGAAGGATAGCCCATGGAATATTACAGTTATACTTCTTTCTCAGTTCTTCTTCCTTCTTCCAGCCAACCAGACTGGCATTAATAAAAAGATTCACGGCAAGTGTCTTAGTCACATTGGGATCTACCTCTTTAAAAAGACGGCGGATATAGCTATAATAAGGATGTTCCGGATCTGTAATTGCTTCCCGAATTATTTTTCTCTGAGAAATAAATTCACCATCAGCAAATTTATCCGCCCAGTCCATCATCTTCGGCATATGCTTATCCGGGTCCTTGTAAATATAATTGAATGTCTGCTCAATTCCCAGTTTCTTTAAAGTATTTGATGCGTTCATAATAGAGTTCCTCCTAAGATTTTATATTTGTTAATAATAAATTTTACTTAAACATGCTATTCTTCCCAGTCAGTATCTTCCTCGTTCTTTTCCTGTCCTTGGATTTGTTTTGAAATCTTCACCGTCTCCTTGACCGTGAGATGGTTCATGAGACCTTCTGCAAAGAAACCGCATCCGATAATGACATGACTGATTTGACTTTCCTGAAACGGCTTTATTATAATTAAGATACCAAAAGTAGCTACAATGATGGAAAGTGTCAATATCCATTTCCATATTTCAAGGCCAAATACTTTTGCGTCTTTTGCAGTCTGAACTTTTAATACAGCATCAAGCAAAATCAACAATCCAAGTCCTGGTGAAAGATATGAACGGATACACAAATTGCATCCAAGCACTATCACACCAAGCACTATCAGGAATATTCCACAAGCCAGATCATATTGGAAAGCCAGATCATACAAATCATCTGAAAGATATCCAATAATCTTAACAATTCCATAAGCAACTAAGATGATGCCCCCTGTGATACATAGCACCAGTGGAGATATAGATGGTATTGTCATACATACGATTCCAACTATATAGAAAATAATTGAAATCAAAACATACCCATCTCTTGCCATACGAATCTTTTTCAATATTTTCACCTCCATTCTCTTTTTCTGCCTAAATTCTACATATTATTTCATTCTTCTTCTATGGACAAACATCTTCTATATATCCAAAAACCAGGCAAACTTAACATGTTTGTCTGGATTCATTCAAAGTCCAAGATCAATAAAAGCTTCCCATTGCCGACATAAATTTCGACAACGGGAAGCTTTTGCTTATTTGTTTATCATGGAAAAGAATATGATTATTTCAATTTTTTCAAACTCAAATAACATGATATTCTTTCAGCAGTTTTTCCACATCTGTGTTTTTGATAAAGTCTAAAGCCTTTTTAACAGCAATCTTTTCCTTGATTCCCAGCTTCATCTCAGTCAGTGGTTCTCCATCACGCAATTTGACAGTCGCATTCAAAAGATCCCTCACATCATATGTGCTGCCCCAAACCTCCGGAACTCCACGGTCTACATTAAGCAAGGTATAAACAGCCTCCATACCGGTACGCATGGAATACTCTGTTGTAAAAATAGTATCCCTTGCGGTCTCGGCAAACTGGCCAATAAATGCAAAGTTTACTGCTCCATCAGGCACAACTTTTGGACGATCCGTATCATTACGAGGCATGAAAAAGGCATCAATATAAGGCATCATGACCGGAACTGTGTTTGCACTGTTCTCAGCCAGTTCTTCGATCTCGTTTTCCGGCACACCAATATGGTACAGCCATTCCATACAGATCTCTTTTCCTGTACAATCTCTCATTGGCTTTTTGACATAGTCACCAGGTTTGTCATTAAAGAGCGCATATACCCAAACGAGACAATGGTCTTTTGGCTGGGAACGGAACTGTGGCTGACGGTTAATCGTCCAACTCAAAAGCCAGCTGGAATCTTTTACAGATACAATACCGCCAGTGACCACTTTACCAGTAAACGGATCTCGTTTGCAGATATTTGTGATATATGGAATAATTCTTTGATCCAGTGTCTCCACAGTGGCACTCATCCAGTTACACAGCTCACTGTCATAACAGAATTTATCAGGGTTTCCAAAGTCAGGACTCTGGGCGGCAATACGTCTCCACATATCCCATCCGCCACCTGGCTTGATTTCCGGATTATATGGAGCCGGCGTATTCTGGGATCCCATTGCAGAGTTTTCCACACATCCACCATTTGTGATGAACACAAGATCATCCTCTGTGAGGTCTACGAAACGTGTTTCACCTTCCGCCTCAAGTTCAATACGGGTAGCCTGCTTTCTGTTGGATGTAACATCAAACTCAACATTTACAACCTTTGTATTATAGTGGAATACGACACCGGCATTTTCCAGATATTTTACCATCGGAAGGATCATACTCTCATACTGATTATATTTTGTAAAACGCAGAGCCGTGAAGTCAGGAAGACCTCCGATATGGTGGATATAGCGCTTAATATAACGCTTCATTTCCAGTGCACTGTGCCAGTTTTCAAACGCAAACATCGTCCGCCAGTACAGCCAGAAATTTGAATCAAATACCTCGTCGTCAAAATATTCATCGATACGTTTATCATACAATTCTTCATCCGGAGTGAAGAACAGCCTCATGATCTCCATCTGTGCTTTGTCTGAAACTGCAAATTTCTTATCTGTATGTGCATCCTGTCCCCGGTTGACAGTCGCACGGCAAAGAGAGTAATTCGGATCTTCTTTATTGAGCCAATAATACTCATCCAGTACACTGACTCCCTCAGTTTCAATAGATGGGATAGAACGGAACAAATCCCACATAACTTCAAAATGGTTATCCATTTCACGTCCGCCACGCATTACATAACCTACACCCGGATATTCAAACCCATCACAGGCACCACCAGGAATCGGATCTTTTTCAAAAATGTGTATACGTTCACCTTTCATCTGACCATCACGGACAAGGTAGCATGCGGATGAAAGTGCTGCCAGCCCTGTACCAATAATATAAGCTGACTTGTGATCTACTCCTTCTGGTTTCTTCGGATGAGCAAAAGCTTCATAGTTTCCACTTGAATAATACATAATCATACCTCCTGAATTTCATTTCGTTATATATGTTTTTCAATTACATCCTCAATATACATTGAATGATAACTACTCACAATCAACAGAATAGCCCCATCATCGAATTCTTCGATGACAGGGCTATATTGTTGTTTTTTTCGACAAACTTCATCATTTGTTGATATTATCATATGGCTTATCAATCCGGCATTTTTCAAGCATACGAATGATATCTCCCTCTATTAAATTACTCAGTCTGAAAATCATCTTTTCCGGTGACGGTTTCATGTCCTGCCGTATCCAGTCCAGCATCATACCTACAAAAGCATACTTGTAAAAATCGGCAATAAATTTTTTATCCTCCGCCCTGACACTCATGCCTTGTGCGCATTCCTCAACAATATTAATAATCAATTGATAAACAACCCTATACAGATATTGAATAATCTGTTCCTGACTCACATGGCGGTAAACATTCAGTATAAAAGGCTTGTTTTCCTCAACAGCATGAAAAATATTCAGAAACCCCTGTTCCCATGTATCATAGGTAGTATTTCCATTGGCTGCTTTGCGTGAATCCTCCTCGCAGGACCATTCAATCAAGTCATAAATATCTTTGAAATGATAATAAAAGGTTGCACGATTGACACCACAGTCTTCTGTAATATCATTAATCGTAATTTTGGTAACCGGCTTTTTCAGTAACATCTTTTTGAGAGATGCCTCTAATGCTCTTTTTGTAATATCCGACACTTATCAATCCCTCCTGTTCTGTATATCATCCATTCGTTTGAAAATTATTATACCAAACTCACATATTTTCCACAATGAACAAAAAATAAAGCACTGAAACTTCTTAAAAACAAAAAAATCCAGTGCTTTATTGCAGATAAATCAAATTACAAATGACAAATCAGCCAATGCCTGATATCGTCATAAACGTCTTCTTTGTCTGTCTCATTGATCAATTCATGTCTGTCATTTTTATAAAGTTTTATCGAAATATCCTTAATTCCTGCTTTTTTATAGATTTCATAAACATTTTTAACTGCTTTTCCATAATTCCCAACAGGGTCTTCTTCTCCTGCAATCAAAAATACAGGAAGGTTCTTCGGTATTTTTGCAATATTATTTGAATTCTGTATGAATGACAGCACGTCCAATAAAGTACGGTATCCATTTACCGTGAAGGAATATGTACAATACTTATCTGTGTTATATTTATCAACAATAGTTTCATCCTTTGTAAGCCAATCATTTGATGTCCTGACGTTTGAAATATGATTATTATATTTGCTGAAAAACATATTTTTCAGCATCTTGGATCTATAGCGGTCTCCCTTAAAGAATTTAGTCAGCGATACCATTATTTTACCAGCTTTCAGTACACTTCCAGATTGGTTGCCTGTTCCGGAAATAATCACTCCATCCAACTCATTTCCATATGTCATTATATAGCGCCTTGCCATAAATGACCCCATACTGTGTCCAAACAAGAAGTAAGGAACATTAGGGTAATTTTTCTTTGCAAAACGGGTTACTTCATATAAATCTGCAACGACAGTTTCACTCATGTTGCTTGGACAAAAATACCCCAAATCGTCATCTGTTTTTGCCGTTTCTCCATGACCAAGATGGTCATTCCCAATTACAAGAATACCATATTGGTTTAAGTACCTTGCAAATTTATCATAGCGTTTTATGTATTCAATCATTCCATGAGAAATCTGAACAATTCCAATTACTGTAATATTGGGTTCCCAAATAACAACATGCAACTGATTCTTTCCATCCGTGGATGGTATATATAATTCCTTCATTATACTGCCTCCTTGTTTCTTATCTCTAGAAATATACTTTTAAATTTCCTATGCATTATTTCAAGTATCCTCTATTTCAGCATATCAGATATCCCCCCAACGACAATAGGCAAACACCTTTGCTATGTTAAAAAAATGGACATTCATACAAGGTATGTCTAATAGTTTTAAATCATTGTTTCATGAAACTTTGCCATAACAAATAAACTACAATAATTTCCTTAAAATAAGGAGAAACATTCATCATTTGAAACATTTCTCCCCCTGCAGTATTTTTCTTCTGCAATATAACCTATAGGACTCTTCTTGCTCTTCAGTACTTATGCAAGCTCAACCCCTTTCGCTTTGCTATCTTTTCCCTGCTGTTTTGCAATAATCTCCTTGTTCATTTTTAATCGCTCATGAATAGATTTCCTTTCCTTTTTCCCCATTGTTTTTTCGTTCTCTAAAAGAGAGCCCTGTTTTAAGGCACCCTTATCGGATACTACTCTTTCAGGCAACTTCTTTTCGCCATCCGCCAATAATTGAACTTTTCCTTCTATTCGTTCAGGTGCCTTCTCTTCCAAACTGCAGAAACTCTGCAAATACGGCAATACATGCTCCTGCATATCCGTAAGATCTGCCATATACGCCTGAAAAGATTCTTCGCCCTTACCCCTTTGGTAATTCAGCCAACTTTCATCGTGCAACTTCATTTCATTCTGGTTCTTCAACTGGCTCACAATACCGCCATTTCCATCTCCGATATTGATTTTCCCTTTTAATTCCTGCATCTGGTTATGATCCGGATAGTAAATCGTAAAATACATCTGAACTGTTTTCTCTGGTATTTCCTGTCTTCGGATCTGCTTTTGAAGCCAACTCTGCATCCATTTTGGCTGTAGTTTCATCCAGGCTTCCCAGCTTCTGATAACCGGAAATGTCCATTTCCTTATCCTCACAGAAATTGATACGAACAATCGGTACTGCTGTTTCTGGTATTTCTGGCTGATAGGCTTTCAGTTTCTCCAGAAGTTCTTCTGCCCGTGAAGACTCTTCACATTCCTCATCTACAATATCTTTCAAAAACGGAATGTACTTATGGGCATAGCCGCATCTTAATTCCAATGCGACAGTTTCCACCATATCTTCCTCCGGGGCTAAAGTTGTCATGATAATCATAAGAGTCAAAGTCTTCCGCTAATTGATCCATTGCAGCAGCCAGTTCATCCGCAGTCATTTTCTCCGGATAATAATGGACATTCAATTCCTTCGGGGGATAATATCGAAAATCCGAAAACGCCTCTACGATCTTTTCCAATACCTCATGTACCATTGGAAGTGCTGCCAGAAATGCCACATCATCCAGGTTGTCTCCCCTGATAGATTTCCTGCTGACCAAAGATACCTCAGCTTCATCATTAAAAGTATCATATCATCTGCGGTATAGCCATATCCCTTTAGTTCTGCCATACCAACGGAACGATCCGGGAATTCGTCAATTTCCTCTCTTGCATCCCTCAGAATTTCATCCACCTTCTCTTCATCCGAGGAACGGACAGCATTTGCAAGGTCTCTGACCATTTTCCTGATATCATAATCATCCCCAGTCATAGCCGCATATTCCAGAACCTGTTCTTTCTGTTCCTCTGTAAATAAAATGTTTTCCCACTGTTCTGCCCGTTCCATCTGTTTCTGGGCATAATCCCGAACTTCTTTTTCTGCCATTGTCATATTCCTGTTCATTGCCATATGCATTTCCTCCCTATGCTCCAATTCTTCTGGCAAGTACAATTAGCCTGCCGTTTGTGCTGGAATATTCACAGGTAGATAAAGAAAGCAGCTCATCATCCTCCCTGACGGTAACCCCCGTCGGATAAAGCTGATAAGCTGCCATTTTCTGTAAATAATCCATCTGCTGTTTTCGTGTTTCTTTGTGTAAAAAATCATAATAACCACCGCTTTGTGCCACATTCGTCACATACACAGCAGCCACTTCATACTGATATTTCTGGTTTTCCAGATATAGTGTGATCTCCTTATGCTCATGATAAAACTCTTCTTTTTTATATCCATTCAATTGCTTGAACATACTGCCATCTTTCATCTGGTGACCATAAATTATCAAATGTTCCTGCCTGGCATCTATATCATTCCGATAGTCCAGTATCAGGGTTCCACAGATAGCATAGTTCTTTTGGAAATCGTGGTGGAGATATAACTCATTATCTTTTCCCTGCACGACCGGGTAAATGATATCGGTATCAGCAATCTTCAGCCAACCGATGCAGTCTGCATTTTCATCCAGCAATGCCTGATAATCAAAGTCATCTATCTCTGTCGTTGGATTATACGAATTGGATTCTGTATCATCATCCTCTGTATCCTTTTCCGGAAACGCTATCTCTTCCATCTGCCGGTAATTCTGTCTGTTGTCATAAGAATCCTGACAGTAATCCAAGAGGAATTTCCGGCAGATCACCGAAATTACCAGAAACACAATCAACATTACTTTTTCTATTTTCCTCACATAGCACCTCCTTCCAGGCATGAAAAAACCGGCAGGTATTTCACTGCCGGCAAACGCCATAACTTAATATAAAGTTCCTACATATTTTCCATCTTCCAGACGCATATAGCACTCATTCATCTGTGCAGATTCCATCATCTGCAAAACGTATTCCATCCCAGTCGCAAGTTCCTTTTCTTTAAACTCATCCATCGGAATCCAGTAAACTTTTCCTTCCTCAGAGCTATGTAATATTCCTGAATATTGATCTGCTTTATACAGGAAAATCACATGATGCGTACCCGATTTATTCCAATGATATACGCCACAGAACAGGGGGTTTTCAATCCTAAGTCCCGTCTCTTCGTAAACTTCACGGATGACAGCATCTGTAAAAATCTCCCCTTTTTCCACATGTCCACCCGGAAACGTTGTTCCGGTATAACTGTCATTTACTTTATCCAATGCAAGTACATTTCCTTTTCCATCTTGCACCATACATAGATTCATGAAGCAAACTGTTTCCGTTTTCTTTTCCTCATGCTGGTTAAGGGATCGTCTCACACGTTTGTTAATATCAGCCCTCTTTTTCTTATAATGTTTTACAACTTCGCCATAAGGAATCCATATGTCTGTGTCGGTGATCCGATCATATACTTTTGAGATAACATCCCCGATTTGCTTATCCCCGGGAAATGTATAGTTTTTCTCATAATATGCCTTTGTCTCCAGATACATCCATTCAGCTATTTTTTCCTTTTGTTTCAATTTCAGATGAGAATACTTCTTATCCGTCTGAAGAAGTTTGCCATCAATCATTTTATGGTTCTTCCGGGACAACGGAACCATCTCCCTTCTATTCTTCCGTTTCTAACTCCAACCTCTGCAAAATATCTCTTATAATACCGGCATCTTCAATCAGGTTAATGCCAAAGCACTTCTTTCCAGCATCTTTTAGCGACGCTCCTATATGATACGCCGTTTTTCTGTCAAGGATTAAAAAGTGGTCATGAAATACGTTCGTGTATTTCACATTCAATGTTGGATACTGCATATTAAAATTATCAACATCCGTTTTTGAAAGTTTTCTCCTTTTTAACGTATATACTGTAACGTTTACATTATCTTTTTTCTTTGAAAGCAGGTTCAGCGTTCCTACATCAACATAGCCGTCAATTAAAGTAATTTCTTTTTCTGCTTTTTGAATCAGGCTTACAATCAAGCTGAAAGCATCATATATTTGCCCATCAAAAAATACCTTTTGATTTGACTCCTCATGATCAGCTATGTACTCAAATATCTGCTCAAGCTTTTCATCCGTTTTTTTCTGGTATTCCAACTGTTTTAATTCAACATTACTGATACGCTCAAAAAGCAGAGCATTATTGGCAATAAAACGCCTCATCTCAACAAAAGCATTCATGATATTAATACTGACCTGAATGGCTACATCACTTCTGAGTACTGCAGAAAGCATAGCAATTCCCTGCTCTGTAAAGGCATATGGCAGATATCTTCTTCCGCCTTTTTTCTCATTGTCCCCGTTACTTTTCATTGAGGTCGCAATTTGCGACCTCAAACTCTCTGTTTCTTTTTCTGTCAGTTGAAACCGGAATTCTTCTGGAAACCGGGCGATATTTCTTTTTACAGCCTCATTCAACCGCTTGGTCTCCACATGATAAAGCATTGCAAGATCACTATCTATCATAACCTGTTTGTCACGGATGACATAAATTAGTTTTTCAATAGCAGGCTGTACAACTTCTACCATCTGTGCTTCCGCAGTTCCCTGGTCTATCACTTCATTTGTCATTTGATCAGCCATATAATCTCCCTACTCAACTTGAAATGCAAGTTTGGCACTTCAAGCTGATACATTCATTTTTATAAATTTTCAAAACCTGCCTTTATTTTACATTATTTTCATTCTCTTGCATACCATTATTTAGCCAATACAAATCTCGCTTGATATCCCGATTCTGTCTTCAGCATTTTCCAGTTGAGTACTCTTTTTATATGCACTGATTTTTTCATGAATAGAACGTTTTTCTTGTCCAGGCTCGTCCTGCAAAAAAACAGCCTGCCCTGATGAAAACTACTTCATCAAAACAAACTGTTCTATAAAAATTTCCCGATATTCTCTTCTGGAAATGCAATGATATTCTGGAAAACCTTGTCTATTCAAGAAATCCGGCTAACAAAAAAAATAATTTTTAACTCCATTTGCACTCCAGAGACAAAAACAAATCCCCGGGAAAGCCCATAAATACAGGCTTTTCCGAGGATTCGACTTCTATTCAAACTCGCAAAGTTCTATTTGCTTTGTAGTGCTTTCCCGTTATTTTAGTCTTTTAACAGTTCATTCATGAAATGTTTTGTGTATATTTGCTATGTTTTCATCAGATTGTATTGTCATTTTATTGTCAGCAATATGCTATACATTAAAATCAACTAATAGTCTTAAATACTATAACATTCATAAGGTACTTCAATTTCCCTACAAACCGGAGTTCTTCGACTCTTAATTGTATATTCCGCTACCACAGGGTTCTTCCGCAATTGTCCGTTTTTTGCTTCCAATGAAATTATTTCTGTGATAAAATGTTGGTATCAAATAAAGGCGGTATATGATAATGAATGATTCGTTGAAATTAGATATGTTTTTCCCAGGTGAGTTGCTGTCAATTACTTCTGTTGACCATGATGACAGTTCTATTCATATTAAAATGCGATCCAAAACA
>OLOS01000407.1_pt1 | contig 47239 bp, 39 predicted proteins | sample 1672631 | NCBI WGS metagenome assembly OLOS01 (sample SAMEA3136707, study PRJEB25190) | human gut metagenome | biome: human gut; feature: human-associated habitat; material: faeces | place: Austria | collected 2013 | reverse complement strand
AAATAAAAAAGCGCCTGTTTGGACGAATCCAATACAGACGCAAAAACCAGAATTTTCGGCATCCTAAACAAAATTAAGCCGATTATTTCTACAACAAATTTTTCTTAAAAAGGGGGAAATTGGGGACTAATCTAGTGGAGCTGAGTAGCTACTTGTGATTATTTCAAAAAGTTCATAATTTGTTTACAATTTCACCGGGTCAAAAATCGAAAAAACCGATCCAAACCAGGCAAAATAAGCCACAAAATCGGTAGTTGTTAGTTCAAGTCCTCACCAAAGCCCGAAAAGGGCGAAAAATATCTTTCAAACTGGGATCTAATTTTTGGCACGAAAAAACCCCGTAAACGGCTTGTTTACGGGGTTTTTCGGTCTTATATCTTTTTTGTTAAGACAATATGGTTGCGGAGGGAGGACTTGAACCTCCGACCTCCGGGTTATGAGCCCGACGAGCTACCAACTGCTCTACTCCGCGATATATAGTTTACCGGATGGTGCCGGTGACCGGACTCGAACCGGTACGGTATTGCTACCGGGAGATTTTAAGTCTCCTGTGTCTACCATTCCACCACACCGGCGGATTTAGGCAAGAATTAGAATATCACATTCCTGCGGGATTGTCAACACCTCTGCGCGATATTTTTGCCCTTCAACAAAATTAGGACCACTTCTCCCCTCCCCCAGCGTTTCAAAAAGCCTCGCAGAGTTTGTCGCCCGCAGGCGGCAAAAAATTCAAATCATTTTTCACCGCGACATGTGCGTGGGGAAAAATACCCCTCAGACTGCAAGTGTGGAATTTTTGCGCTCCGTGCAAAAATTATGCGCGCAGCAGGCTGCAATCCTTTTGTCGGAAAAATCCAAAGGATTTTTCGACAGGGTAAATCGGGGGTCCCGGAAGCCCGGGACCCCCGATTTTTGCTTTTATGCGTTATGCTTCAGCCAATCAGCACTTCTCAAACACCACTGCGGTGCCCATGCCGCCGCCGATGCACAGGGTTGCCAGGCCCTTCTTAGCCTCGGGCCGCTTCTGCATCTCGTGCAGCAGGGTCACGATGATACGGGCACCGGAGGCGCCCACGGGGTGACCCAGGGCAATGGCGCCGCCGTTGACATTGACCTTGCTCATGTCGAAGTGCAGCTCACGGGCCACGGCGATGGACTGGGCGGCGAAAGCCTCATTGGCCTCCACCAGGTCGATATCATCGATAGTGACGCCGGCCTTCTTCATAGCGTTGCGGGATGCCACCACGGGGCCTACGCCCATGATCTTGGGATCCACGCCGCCCTGGCCCCAACCGATAAGCTTGGCCATGGGCTTCAGACCATACTTGGCCACAGCCTCGCCGGAGGCCAGCACGATGGCGGCAGCGCCGTCATTGATGCCGGAGGCGTTGGCGGCGGTGACGCGCTGGGTGCCCTTGTCAGCGGCATCCTGGGCACCGGTGACCTCGAAGGTATGTACCACCTGGGGGTTGGGGGACTCGGGGCCTACGGGGAAGGCGCCCTTGAGCTTGGCGATGCTGTCGGCGGTGACGCCTTCCTTCACATACTCATCGCGCTTGAACTCCACGATCTCCTTCTTCACCTTCACGGGCACGGCCACGATCTCATCGTCGAAGCGGCCGGAATCCCGGGCGGCGCAGGCCTTCTGCTGGGAAGCAGCGGCGAACTCATCCTGCTCGCGGCGGGTGATGCCCCAAATATCATTGATGTTCTCGGCGGTGGTGCCCATGTGATAGTTATTATAGGCGTCCCACAGGCCGTCCTTGATCATGGTGTCCACCAGCTTCTTGTCGCCCATGCGGGCGCCCCAGCGGGCGTCCAGAGAGGCAAAGGGAGCGGCGCTCATATTTTCAGTACCGCCGCAGACAACGATGTCAGAATCGCCGGCCAAAATGGAACGGGCACCCTCGATGACGGACTTCATACCGGAGCCGCAGACCATACCCACGGTGTAAGCGGGAACGGAATAGGGAATGCCGGCCTTGATGGAAACCTGACGGGCAACATTCTGGCCCTGGGCAGCGGTGAGGATGCAGCCGAACATCAGCTCATCTACATTCTCGGGAGCGACATTGGCGCGCTTGAGGGCTTCCTTCACCACGATGGCGCCCATCTCAGCGGCGGGAGTGTTCTTCAAAGAACCGCCAAAGGAGCCGATGGCTGTTCTGCAGCAATTGACAACATACAAGTCTTTCATGAATGTGTTCCTCCTAATTTTTATAGTTAAATATAGATGCGTGAGAGCGCATTTTTTAAAGCAACCCCATGATAGTCATTTTTTTAACAATAGTCAATGGTCAAAAGATACAAAAATGTACCTTGCCAAAAAGATTGTGATTTATGGCAATGAAAAGCTTCAATCTTTCGTTGTTTTGACGAATAAAATGCAGCCGTTATCAGGATTGAGGCGCCGTATCCGTGCCCGCTGAGGTATTGCTGTCCGTGCCGGCGCCGGAAAGCTGACTACGCAGGGTCTGCAGCTTGGTATAGAAGCGGGCAACGTTCAGCTTGTCATAGCTGCGGCAGTTGTAGCGAATGCCGGCGCTCTCCCGCATAGCGTCCAGCTTGGCATTGAACATTTTATCCAGCACGGCGTCAGCATTCAGGGCCTGGCCCACGAATACATAATAGCCTTTGGCGGTGGTCACCACATCGCTGACCTGGCCCTCTGCCAGAGCGGTCAGGACGGCGGCAACGCTGCTGTCCAGATCCTGGACGGCGGCCGTTTCGCCGGTTTCCGATGCCTGCAGCGCCAGTTCTTGAGCAATTTGCAGATAGGCAGCCGTCACATCCTCCGCGCTGCGCAGGCGGGCCGCGGCCTCCTGAGCTTGGGCCAGAGTGGCGGCGTCGGTGGCCTCATCGCCGGTGATGGACCAGTACAGAGGAAGGAAAGTGCAGTAGCCGCCGCTTTGGGCGAAGGCGGCAATCTCCTCATCGGAGGGGCGCAGGGCACCGCCGGCGGCGCAGTAGGCCTTATACAGCTCGGAATACAGGAAGTATACCTGGTTGATCTGCTGGAAGCCTTCGTCGGTGAGCCCCATAAGCTCCAGCTGCTTGGCATAGCCCTCTTCGCCGCCGTAGTAGGTCACATATTGCTGGCGCTGGGCGTCCAGCTGGGCCTGAGACTCCTCGGACAGGGTGATCCCGGCCTCCTGCGCCCACTGGCGCACCACGGCATAGAGCACCACCGTGCGCTGAGCGTCCTCCATGACGTACTGGCCGTAGGTCAGGCCGCCGCTGACGGCGGCGTCAAAGTCCACGGAGCCCATATAGGAGGACAGATAGTCGCAATCGTAGGCCAGCCAGTAGAGGTATTCCTCGGCGGACACGGATCGCTTGTTCACGGTCATCAGGGCGGCGTCCGGATGGATGCCGCTGGCCTGATAAAATATGCCGTCGGTACGCTTGCCGTTGGGCATATTGCCCACCAGTGCTACGCCGGCCACCAAAAGAACGGAGGCCAGCAGACCGGCCAATGCGCGGATGATGAGTTTTTTCATGTCGTTTCTCCTTCTGTTTTGGGTGCTTGGCCCTTTATTTCCAGCGTGCCGAAAAAGTCTTTTCGCCCCGCTGCCTAAGTTTTTGAAGCTTTGAAAAAGCTCCAAAAACGATTGATTTGAATGGTAAGGGACACCCTTCTTGGGTTTCCCTCACACACCCTTCCTTGCCATTATTGCAATCTTGCCGCTTTAACGGTAGCCTTTTCTTCCCGCTTTATGCGCAGGCGCTCTACCAGCGCCGAGGCGGCCTCCAGGGAGGATTCCTTTTCCTTCAAATACAGCGTCAGATAGGGCTGGGTGCCGGAGTGCAGCAGTAGTCGACCTTTATAGGACGCCATGGCACACACGGCCAGGAGGCTGGGCGGGTCTACCCGGTCCGTGAACCGGAAGATCAGCTGCCGCTCCTTTTGGGAGATGTCGCAGATGCCCACGAACGCTGCGTCCGAGCGCAGCAGCGCCACATCCAGCAGGGCCGATACGGCCTTGGGCGGGTCGCCGAAGCGGTCCAGCAGCTCGTCCAGGATCTCCCCGGAGTCCGCTGCTGTGCGGATGGCCGCAATGCGGCGATAAAGGTCCATGCGCTGCTTGGCCTGGGGAACATAGCTCTCGGGAATGTAGGCAGACACCGTCAGGTCAGCGGCGCATTCCGGCCGAATTTCGGCGGACTTGCCCTGCTGCTCCAGAACGGCGTCATTCAGGAGCTTCAGGTACATATCATAGCCCACGCTCATCATATAACCGGATTGCTCCGCCCCCAGCAGATTGCCCGCGCCGCGAATCTCCAGGTCCCGCATGGCAATTTTGAAGCCAGAGCCGAACTCCACATACTCCTTTATAGCGGTGAGGCGCTTGCTGGCCTCCTCTGTCAGGATCTTTCCCTGACGGTAGGTGAGATAAGCGTAGGCCCGGCGGGGGCTGCGGCCGATGCGGCCCCGGATCTGGTGCAGCTGGCTCAGGCCCATGCGGTCGGCATCCTCGATGATGAGGGTGTTTACATTGGGAATGTCGATGCCGGTCTCAATGATGGTGGTGCAGACCAGGACCTGTATTTCTCCGTCGGCCATGTCCTGCATCACCCGGCTCAGCTGGCTCTCGCTCATCTTACCGTGAGCGATGCCGATGGAGACCTCCTCCCCCAGCATCTGCCGGATGCGCCCGGCGGTTGATTCAATATTTTCCACCCGGTTGTGCAGGTAATATACCTGCCCGCCCCGGTCCAGCTCCCGGCGCATGGCGTCGCCCAGGATGCCCCAATCGTGCTCCAGCACATAGGTCTGTACCGGTTGACGGTCCCGGGGCGGCTCCTCAATGGCGGACATATCCCGTATGCCCGATAGGGCCATATTCAGGGTCCGGGGGATGGGGGTGGCAGAGAGGGTCAGGGTGTCCACCTGCTCCGCCCGCCGGCGCAGCTGCTCCTTGGCTGCCACGCCGAAGCGCTGCTCCTCGTCGATGATCAGCAGACCCAGGTCGTGAAAGGCTACATCCTTCTGCAATAGCTTGTGGGTGCCGATGAGCAGGTCTACCTTGCCCTGGGCCGTGCGCTCCAATATATCCTTGGCTTGCTTGGCGCTGCGGAAGCGGCTCAGCACCTCCACCGTCACGGGAAAGCTGCGGAACCGGCTCATGGCGGTGGCGTAATGCTGTTGGGCCAGCACGGTGGTCGGCACCAAAATCGCCGCCTGCTTGCCGTCCAGTATGCACTTCATCACCGCCCGGAGGGCCACCTCGGTTTTGCCGTAGCCCACATCGCCGCAGAGAAGCCGGTCCATGGGCCGGGATTGCTCCATGTCGTTTTTAATCTCGCGGATGCAGCGCAGCTGGTCGTCAGTCTCCGTGTAGGGGAATGCCTCCTCAAACTCCTGCTGCCATGGGGAATCCGGCGAAAAGGCGAAGCCCGCCAGCCGCTGCCGCCGGGCGTACAGGTCGATAAGGCCCTTGGCCAGGTCCCGGGCGGCGGCCTTGGCCCGATAGGTGGTCTTGGCCCACTCGGTGCCACCCAGCTTGTTCAGCTTGGTGCGGCTGGTGTCCTCGCCGCTGCCGATATACTTGCTTACCAGGTCCAGCTGCGTGGCCGGGACATACAGGCAATCACTGCCGGCGTAGGCGATCTTGATGTAATCCTTTTCCACCCCGTCCACCGGCAGGCGGATCATGGAAACGAACCGGCCGATGCCGTGGTGCTGGTGTACCACCAGGTCCCCGGGGGTCAGGTCGGTGTAGGATTGGAGGGTTTGCCGCGTGGGATCACTTTTCGGGGCTCGGCGCCGGGGCTCCCTGCCGGAGACCTTGGCCGTCAGCTGCCCTTCGGTGAGGATGGCCAAAAGCAGCCCGGGATACTCGCTGCCGGCGCACAGGGCACCCACGGAAATGACCGCCTGCCCGCGCTGGGGCAGGGCGCTGCCCTGGTAATCCACCGTGGCAGGGATCCTCCGCTCCCGCAGAAGCCTTTGCAGGTTATCCGCCCGGACCCGGCCGCCGCACAGCACCAGCACCCGGTAGCCGGTGGTGAGGTAGTGGGTCAGATCCGTTACGGCGGTGTCGAGACTGCCGCCGTATACGGACAGCTGCTTGGCCGCCACCTGCACCATGGCCTGGGGCGCCAGCAGATACCGGCTGGTGGGCAGGCTCTCCATCTGGCACACCGGGTATTGGGAAATGGCCCGCACCAGCTCGTCCTGCTCCAGCTGCAGGTGGGCGAATTCCCCCGCCAACCAGCCGTTTTCCTCGGCAGTAACGATGTCCTGTCGCCGCTGCCACAGCCAGTGCTTCAGCCCCTCGGAGGCCCGGCTGCTCTCGCTGATACACACCAAGGCATTTTCGGGCAGATAATCGGCGGCACAGGCGAAATCCGGGTACACCGCCGCCATATACCGGTCGCTGCCCCCGGGGATCATCCCCTGCCGCAGGGCCGCCGCATCACTGCGCAGAGTCGCGCAGAGAGCGGCAGTGCTCTCCCTTTTCTCATATCGAGCCGCGGCGGCCTCCAGCTTTTCGGGTCCATCCGGGGCGCCGAAGGCGGGCAGCACCTCTCCCGCCGGCAGCAGGAGGGCGCTTTCTATATTCTCCGTCCGCCGCTGGGTGCCGGGGTCGAACAGGCCCAGGGCGTCGATCTCGTCATCAAAAAAGTCGCACCGGACAGGCTGCTGCGCATCCGGGGAGAATACGTCCAAAATGCCGCCTCGCAGGGCGAATTGGCCGGGCCCCTCCACCTGGTCGCAGCGGGTGTATCCGGCGTCGGTGAGACGGTGACACAGCTGCGCCACGTCGTGCCGCTGGCCCGGGGCCAGGTCTATGACGGCTCCGGCCAGCACCTGGGGCGGGATGCACCGCTGGCACAGGGCCTCGGCGGTGGTGAGAACCACGGCAGGGGCATTCACCTGCAGCTGATACAGGGCCGCAATGCGCTGATAGTCCCACTGGCGGCTGGCAATGGCGGCAGGGCGCAGATGCATTTCTCGTCCGGGCAGATGCAGGGGCTTGCAGCCGGTAAGGCTTTCCATATCTCCTGCAAACCGCTGGCACTCCCGCTCGTCGGCGCACAGGAGCAGCAGGGGGCGGCCCATTGCTTGGGCCAGAGCTGCGGCGATCTGCGTCCGGTGGACGGGGGAAAGGCCTGTGATGGCTGCGCTGCGGCAGCCATCGTCCAACTCTTTTTGAATATACTGTAATTCCGGCAGGCGCATCAGCTCCTGCAAGAGAGTGTGCAAATTGTCCCCCTCCTTTCCGGGTATTTTATGATAAAAATCTGAAATATAGCTTAACTCATATGAATTGTAAAGCCTCGCAGAGTTTGCCGCCTGCAGGCGGCAAAAAATTAAGATCATTTTTCGCCGCGACCTGTGCGTGAGAGAAAATACCGCTCAGGCTGCCAGTATGGAATTTCGGCGTTATACGCCGAAATTATGCGCGCAGCAGCCTGTAAAACTCTTTGGCAGAAAATTCCACAGGAATTTTCGCCAGGTTAATTAAACCGGTTCATGGCCTTGTCCATGCCCTGGGTGATCACCGCCGGAATGGCCTGGGCTGCCCGATCCAGGGCGTCCAGCAGAGTCTTCTGCTCCTCGCCCACAGGCATGCCGATGACCCAATCCACCACCTCGTAGCCCGCCTGCTTCGGCGAGCCAACCCCCACCTTGATGCGGGGGAAACGGTCACTGCCCAGATGCTGAATGATATTCTTCAGCCCGTTGTGCCCCCCGGCGGAGCCGAAGGCACGCAGCCGGAGCTTGCCCACCGGCAGGTCGATGTCATCGGATACCACGAGGATATGCTCCGGAGGGATCTTATAGAAGCGGGCGGCGGCGCCTACGGCCTCCCCGGAGAGATTCATGTAGGTCTGGGGCTTCATCACCAGCACCTTAGTCTCTCCCAGCTTCCATTCCGCCGTCCAGGCCTTGAAGCGCAGCTTGTTAAAGCGCAGCTTTTCCCGCTCCGCCAGCCGGTCAACGGCTAAAAAGCCCATGTTGTGCCGGGTGCTTTCGTACCGTGCACCGGGATTGCCAAGACCCACTACCAGCCAAGTAAAGCTGCTTTGCTTGAAAAACATATGCTCACGCTCCTGTAAAAATTTTGGTCGGGCGATATTCTCGCCCGACCAGTATAGCACAAAATGATTGGATTGAACAGTTGATTTCTTCTGCTCCCGGCATCAGCTGAAGAGCTTGGCAATGGAGATCTCCTGGTAAATGCGCTCGATGGCCTCGGCGAACATGGGAGCCACGGACAGATACTTGATTTTATCGCAGCCGGCGCCCATCTCCTCAGGCAGGGTGTTCAGCAGGGCCACCTCCTTGATGACGCTGCCGGAAAGGCGCTCCAGCGCGGGGCCGGAGAGCACACCGTGGCTGGCACAGGCGTACACGTTGTTAGCGCCGCCCACCTCCACAATGGCCTTGGCGGCGTTGCAGATGGAGCCGGCGGTATCGATCATGTCGTCAAAGAGGATGCAATCCTTTCCGGCCACGTCGCCGATGACGTTCATCACCTCGCACTGGTTGGCCTTTTGGCGGCGCTTATCCACGATGGCGAGGTTCATGTGCAGCTTCTGGGCAAAGGTGCGGGCCCGGGCCACGCTGCCCACATCCGGGGACACCACTACCATATCCTCAGCCCGCTCGCCAAACTTCTTGGCATAGTAGTCAACAAAGACGGGGTTACCCAGCAGGTTATCCACGGGGATGTCAAAGAAACCCTGAATTTGGGCGGCGTGCAGGTCCATGGTCAGCACCCGGTCGGCGCCGGCAGCGGTGAGCATATTAGCCACCAGCTTGGCAGAGATGGGATCGCGGCTCTTGGCCTTGCGGTCCTGGCGAGCATAGCCAAAGTAGGGGATCACGGCAGTCACGCGGCCGGCGGAGGCGCGCTTGCAGGCGTCGATCATGATGAGCAGTTCCATCAGGCTATCGTTCACGGGCTTGCAGGTGGAGTTGATGAGGAACACATCGCTGCCGCGGACGGTCTCATACAGAGAGACGCTGGCCTCGCCATCGGCAAAGTGCTTGACCTCTGCCTCACCCAGCTTGGTGCCGATGAGCTTGCAGATGTCCTTTGCCAGGGCGGGGTTGGAGTTGCCGGTGAAGATCTTGATGTCCTTGCCATGAGAAATCATTTTGTTACACACTCACTTTCTTTCGGTTTTTGCTAAAAATTTCTCTCTCAGGATGTATATGGAGGGCAATATGGGGCGGATACTCCATATATAAAAAAATCGCTGAACGCTTTATAAGGCCGCCGCTCTCCGGATTCTACCGGCAGAGGTGGCGAGCCGCAGCGTCAGCGGTTTGAAGAAGGCACGCCCGCAGGCGGCGGACCATACAATTCGACATCCCATGGGAGCACACTTCCTTTCCGTCCGTTTCTAATTCTCATTATAACAGTTTTTCTTGCAAAATCCAGTGGTTTTCCTAAAAAACTAAAAATATTTTTCCTGTGCAAAAACCGTCTGCGTCCGCTCACAAATAGGAAAAACCGCACCCGTAGCCCGGATAAAACCGATGAATACAGAATTTTTCCGCAAAAAATACCATTTTGCGGTTGAATTTACGGCAGCTATGCATTACAATAAGCGGAGCATTCCAAAATGGGGGAGATGGTACGCCGTGCTGAATATCGTGCTGGTGGAGCCGGAGATCCCGCAGAACTGCGGCAATATTGCCCGGACCTGCGCTGCCACCGGCAGCCGCCTGCACCTGATCCGCCCCCTTGGCTTTGATATTTCCGACCGGGCCGTGAAGCGTGCGGGCCTGGATTACTGGCATCTGGTGCACGTTGCGGACTATGAGGACCTGGATGCGTTTTTTGCCCAGCACCCGGAGGCAAAGGATGACCTCTGGCTGGCCACCACCAAGGCCCCTCGGGACTATACCCAGGCGCGGTTTTCGCCGGATTGCTGGCTGTTCTTCGGAAAAGAGACCGCAGGCCTGCCGGAGGCGTTCCGCCTGGCCCACTATGACCGGTGTCTCCGCCTGCCCATGCGGGAGGAGGCCCGGAGCCTGAACCTCAGCAATTCTGTGGCCATCCTGACCTATGAAGCCCTGCGGCAGAACGGCTTTCCCGGCCTGTGCGGCACGGGGGAGATGAAAAATCTGTAAATCACTCTGAAAAGGAGAGTATCTATATGAATTATAACAAAAAAACCGTTGCAGATGTAGACGTTGCCGGCAAGAAGGTGCTCCTGCGCTGCGATTTCAATGTCCCCCAGGACAAGAAGACAGGAGCCATCACCAGCGACAAGCGTATTGTGGCGGCCCTGCCCACCATTCAATACCTGCTGGAGCACGGCGCGGCGGTTATTGCTTGCTCCCATCTAGGCAAGCCCGAGCCTGTGTTTGACAAGTGGGTGAAAAAGCAGCTTGAAAAGGGCAAGGATCCTGCCGAGCTGACGCAGGAGGCATGGGAAAAGTCTCTGCGGAAGCTGACCCTGGCCCCTGTGGCCCAGCGCCTGTCCCAGCTGCTGGGCCGGGAGGTGCTCTTTGCCCATGATGTGGTGGGAGAGGATGCCGCCGCCAAGGCCGCCGCTCTGCAGCCGGGCCAGATCCTGCTGCTGGAGAACACCCGTTTTGAAAAGGGCGAGACCAAGAACGACCCCGAGTTTGCCAAAAAGCTGGCCTCCTTTGCGGATATCTATGTGTCCGACGCTTTCGGCGCCGTGCACCGGGCCCATGCCTCCACCGCCGGCGTGGCAGCTTACCTGCCTGCTGTGTCGGGCTTCCTGATTGAAAAGGAGCTGCGGGTCATGGGCGGCGCGCTGAAAAATCCCAAGCGGCCCCTGGTAGCTATCCTGGGCGGCAGCAAGGTCTCCTCCAAGATCGGCGTCATCAACAACCTGCTGGAGATTGCCGACACTATTATTATCGGCGGTGGCATGGCCTATACCTTCTCCGCCGCTCAGGGCGGCAAAATCGGCAATTCTCTGCTGGAGAGCGAGTGGATGGACTACGCCAATGAAATGGTAAAAAAGGCGGCGGACAAGGGCGTGAAGCTACTGCTGCCTGTGGACACCGTCATCGCCGACCGCTTTGCCCCGGATGCTGACACCGCTGTTGTGAAGGCCGGGCAGATCCCCGACGGATGGGAGGGCCTGGACATCGGCCCGGAGACTGTGAAGCTCTACTGCGCTGCCGTTGCAGATGCCGGCACGGTTATCTGGAACGGGCCTATGGGCGTGTTTGAGTTTGATAAGTTTGCCGTGGGTACCCGGGCCGTGGCCGAGGCGCTGAGCAAGACGGACGCCATTACCATTGTGGGTGGCGGCGACAGCGCGGCGGCTGTGGAGCAGTTGGGCTATGCCGACAAGATGACCCATATCTCCACCGGCGGCGGCGCTTCCCTGGAGTTCCTGGAGGGCAAGGAACTGCCGGGCGTGGCGTGCCTGCTGGATAAATAAGCAAGCCGCCGGTTCCGACCCTGTTGCGGTGCCCAAAATTTCTGCGCTGCCTTATGGCGGCCGCTGGAAATTTTGACCGCGGCCACTCGTTCGCCGCGCTGCATCCGCCACTGGCGGCGCGCGGCTCTCTCCCCACCGGCGGTGCTTCCCTGGAGTTTTTGGAGGGTAAGGAGCTGCCGGGCGTGGCGTGCCTGCTGGATAAATAAATTCAAAAAGATCTAAAATATATCAATAATATGTAGGAGTTAAATGAGAAAATTATGAATCGCAGATATCGTAAGACCATCATCGCCGGCAACTGGAAGATGAATAAGACCGCCTCCGAGACCAAGAGGTTTGCCGAAGAACTCAAGCGCCTGCTGCCTCGCACTAAGTGGTGCGACGTGGTGGTGTGCGTACCCGCCGTGAATATTCCCGCCGCCATGAAGGCCTTCAAGGATCTGCGGGTGTCCGTGGGCGCACAAAATGTTTTCTATGAAAAGAGCGGCGCCTACACCGGCGAGGTGTCGGCGGATATGCTGAAGGATCTGGGCGTAAAATATGTTATCATCGGCCACTCCGAGCGTCGGCAGTATTTCGGGGAGACCGACTTCACCGTGAATAAAAAGGTCATTGCGGCGCTGGAGGCGGGCCTGCACCCCATCATCTGTGTGGGCGAAACCCTGGACCAGCGGGAGCTGGGCGTGACTATGGAGCTTATCGCTCTGCAGCTCAAGTCCGCTTTGGCCGGCGTGCCGGCGGAGAAGGCCCGCAAGTGCGTCATCGCCTATGAGCCCGTGTGGGCCATCGGCACCGGCAAGACCGCCACTGCCCAGCAGGCGGCAGAGGTCTGCACCTTCATTCGCAGCACCATCCGCCATCTGTACGGCGCGCGCATTGCCCGGTCCGTCACGGTGCAGTACGGCGGCTCTATGAAGCCTGCCAACGCCGCTGAGCTGCTGGCACAGCCGGACATCGACGGCGGCCTCATCGGCGGCGCGGCGCTGGATGCGGGCCAATTTGTTGACATCATCAATGCAGCCAATCAGGATTAAGCGCTGAAATAAAGTGAGGAATTGCTATGAAGAATAAAACACCCACTGTGCTGGTGATTATGGACGGCTTTGGCATGGGTGCCCCCGGCCCCGGCAACGCCGTGACCCTGGCCAATACTCCGGTGCTGGACCGCCTGTTTGCCGAAAATGCCAATACCACACTCTCTGCCTCCGGATTGGATGTGGGTTTGCCCGCCGGGCAGATGGGCAACAGCGAGGTGGGCCACACCAACATCGGCGGCGGCCGGGTGGTGTTCCAGGACCTGCCCCGGATCAGCCGCGCCATTGAAACCGGCGAGTTTTTTAAGAACCCCGCCTATAACAAGGCCATGGACGATTGCCTGGAAAAGGGCAGCAACCTGCACCTGTACGGCCTGCTCTCGAGCGGCGGCGTACACTCCACGGTGGAGCACCTTTGGGCCCTGCTGCAGATGGCCAAGGACAAGGGCCTGGAGAGGGTCTATATCCACGCCTTTCTGGATGGCCGGGATGTGTCCCCCACCAGCGGCAAGGACTTTGTAGCCCAGTGCGTGGAAAAGTGTCGCAAGATCGGCGTGGGCAAGATCGCCACCGTCATGGGCCGCTACTACGCCATGGACCGCGACAAACGCTGGGAGCGGCTGCAGATGGCCTACGACGCCATGGTCTACGGTGAGGGCGTGCAGAATACCGACCCCGTGGATGCCGTGGCCAAGAGCTATGAAAACGGCATAACGGACGAGTTTGTGGAGCCTGTGGTCTGTGACGGCGAGGGCACTATTTCCGACAACGACAGCATCATTTTCTTTAACTACCGGCCCGATCGGGCCCGGGAGATTACCCGGGCCATTGTGGACCCGGAGTTTGACGGGTTCCAGCGGGAGTATTTCCCCACCACCTATGTCTGCAATACGGAGTATGACGCATCCATGCCCAATGTGCTGGTGGCGTGGCCCCGGATCGCTGTGAAAAACGGCTTGGGCGAATATCTCAGCTCTCTGGGCATGACCCAGCTGCGCATTGCCGAGACGGAGAAGTATGCCCATGTGACCTTCTTCTTCAACGGCGGCGTGGAGAAGCAGTATCCCGGGGAGGATCGGGTGCTGGTGGCATCTCCTAAGGTGGCTACCTATGACCTGCAGCCGGAGATGAGCGCCTACGAGGTGTGCGACAAGTGTGTGGAGCGCATTAAGAGCGGCGAATATGACGTGGTGATCCTGAATTTTGCCAACTGCGACATGGTGGGCCACACCGGTGTGCTTCCCGCTGCCATCAAGGCTGTGGAGACCGTGGACACCTGCGTGGGCCGGGTGGTGGACGCTACCCTGGAGATGGGCGGCATTGCCATGATCACCGCTGACCACGGCAATGCCGAGGTCATGCTCCAGCCCGACGGCAGCCCCATGACGGCCCATACCACCAACCGGGTGCCCTTCATCCTCTGCGGGGCCGGCAGCGAGCTGCGGCCCGGCCGCCTGGCGGACATTGCACCCACCATTTTGGATGTGATGGGATTGGCCTGCCCGGAGGAGATGGACGGGAAAACACTCATCCTGCGCTGAACGAATAAAATGTTTAAAAAGCTCACTGCCTGCGCATACTGCAGGCAGTGAGCTTTTTTTGCTTAATTCGGCGGCCGCAGGCCGGATATACTGCGGTGTGCGGCCCATGGCCGCAGGAAAGGTGTTTTTGTTATGGGTCGGATGAATCACGATAAATCCAGGAGCTTTTTCGGCGGCCGGGGCTTTTACATAGCCCTTGTGCTATGCCTGGCGGCCATCGGTGTGGCCGGCTATTTCGTCCTGGTGCAGCAGGCAAAGGTGGCAGAGGAGGGCAAGGATAAGCCCGTTGTGCGCCAGGAGGAGGTGGAAAACGTGCAGCAGGCCCAGATGCCGGAGGCGGAACCGGAGCCCGTGCAGGAGACCCTGGAGCCGGAGGAGCTGCTGCCACAGGTCTGCTCCCCGCTGGACGGCACCACGGTGACGGTGTTCAGTATGACAGAGCTGATGTATGATGAGACCATGGCCGATTGGCGCACCCACGATGGCGTAGACATTCGGGCCGAGGAGGGCGATGCGGTAAAGACCGCCGCCGCCGGCACGGTGAAGGAGGTACGCTATGACGACCTTATGGGCGTCACGGTGGTCATCTCCCACGCAGACGGCTACGAGACGCAGTACAGCAGTCTGCAGCAGGAGCCGCCGGTGGAGCAGGGCAAGACCGTCGAGGCCGGGGACATCATCGGCCTGGTAGGCTCCACCGCCGCCGCAGAGGGCGATGTGGGCCCACATCTGCATTTTTCCGTCAGCAAGGACGGAAGGGTGGTGGATCCGCAGGAGTATGTGAAGTAAAGAACCTGCAGAGCCGCAAGCACCCTGCTTTACCCTTGGCATATTTTCACTTTTAGGACAATTTGCCCGCAGAGATGAAAACCAACTCTGCGGGCAAGTACTTTTTTAAGGGAAACGCCGCTCAATACTGGAAGCAGCTGCCGCCAACAAACTCCCGGACAATGGAGTTCAGGGGTACATAGGGGGTGTGCAGGGGCGGCACACTCTCCACCGCCTTCATCAGGTCCGTGAGGCCGTACTGGCTGATAAATTCCGGGGTCAGCTCCTCCCGGAACCGGGGGATCTCCTCCAGATACTTGGCCAGGATGCAGGGCTCATAGTCGTGGAAGGTATCAATATGGATGGCGGCATTTTGCTTGTTGGGCTGGATGTAGTTTACCTCGCCCCGATCTACGCTCTGCGCCTTGCGGACGGTATCCTGCAGAGAGTGGCCCCGGGTCTTGTAGTCCCGGATCATGCGGCGCACCACCCGCAGCTGCTCGGGCCGGACGATCTTGTCATCATTGGTGATGATACGGGTCCGGGGGGCCACATAGATGCCGTTGGCCTCACTGCGCAGGCGGTCAAAGATCAGGGGGTTGAGCATGTGGATGCCCTCGGCAATGATGATGGCGTCCTTGTCGCCCTGCATTTTGTGCCAGCCGCCGGTGTTGCCGGTGACGAAGTCGTACCAGGGCACCTCCACCTCCTGGCCGTCCGCCAGGCGATGGATGCAATCCACCAGCAGATCCCGGTTTACGCAGTAGGGGCTCTCCCAATCGGTGGCCTCCGGCGGGCGCTGGTCCAGGGGCAGGAAGAAATTGTCCATGCTCAGCATGCACACCTTCACGCCCAGGTTCTCCAGATACTGCTGCAGGCGCATGGCTGTGGTGGTCTTGCCGGAGCCGGAGGGACCGGTGAGAGCCACGATGGGCTTTTTTTCCTTGCTGGCCAGAATGGTGGCGGCGGCGGAGCTGATCTTATCATGAAAGACCTCCTCGCACCGGAGGACGAATTGCTCCTCGTTGCGCATGGCGAGATTAATATTATCCAGGTCAATGACGCGCATAAAACAGGAACTCCTTTCAAAAAACTGGCGGAAACCCTTCAATATATAAAATGCATTATAGCAGAAAGGCGGCGCGGGTGCAACCTCAGGCTTTCGGAAGCGGAATTATCGGTAAAAACGATAACAATGAGGGTTATATGCAGTAAATCTATTTTACATTCCTAAGATTTGTGCTATTCTTACGGTAGAACAACGATAGGAGACGATACCATGGAACAGAGCAAGCTCTTTTGCAGGGGCGGCGGCTGCACCGCCAAGCTGGGGGCCGGGGTGCTGAGCCGTGTGCTGGAACGCCTGCCGAAATTCCCGGCGGACCCAAACCTGCTCATCGGCTTTGACAGCAAGGACGACGCCGCCGTGTATAAGCTTACAGACGATGTAGCGGTGGTGCAAACCCTGGACTTTTTTCCGCCCATGGTGGATGACCCCTACACCTTCGGGCAGATCGCAGCCACCAACGCCCTCAGCGACGTGTGGGCCATGGGCGGCCAGGTAAAAACAGCATTGAACATTGTGTGCTTTCCGGAAAAGTCTGACCTGAATATCCTGGGCGAGATGATGCGCGGCGGCGCGGAAAAGGTGGCTGAGGCCGGGGGCACCCTGGTGGGCGGCCACTCCATTGCCGACAGTGATGTGAAATACGGCTTGTCCGTCATGGGTACGGTGCATCCGGACCGTATTTATGCCAACAACACGCCCCAAAAGGGAGATAAGCTGGTGCTGACCAAGCGGCTGGGCGTTGGCATCCTCTGCACGGCGAGCCGCGTGGGGGAGGCCAGCTCCGAGGCCATGCAGGCCGCCGTCACCTCCATGACCACCCTGAATAAATACGCCGCCGAATGCTGCCGGAAATACGATGTACACGCCTGCACGGACGTAACGGGCTTCAGCTTTTTGGGCCACCTGCATGAGATGCTGGATGGGGCCCACAGCTGCCGCATTGAGGCTGGGGCGGTGCCGGTATTTTCCGAGGCCCTGCGCCATGCAGATGAATTCCTGCTGACAGCGGCAGGGCAGCGCAACCGCAACCATACAGGCCCCTTTGTGCGCTTTGAGAATGTGTCCTTCTCTATGGAGGAGGTGCTGTTTGACCCCCAAACCTCCGGCGGATTGCTGGTGGCCCTGTCGGGCGAACAGGCGGAGGCGCTGGTGGAGGACCTGCGGCGCATCGGCGCCCCGGCGGCTATAGTGGGCGAAGTGACGGACAGTGAAGATATTGAGATTCGTGTTGTTGGATAACAATAACCAGAGTAAATTGCCTTGCAGAATTTGTTGCCCGCAGCAGACCGAAAATCTTTTGTCGAAAAATTCCAAAGGATTTTTTGGCAGTAAATATTATGGAGGATAGAATCATGCTGAAAGTGAACGCAATGGGGGACACCTGCCCCATTCCCGTGGTAAAGACTAAGGAGGCCATCCGCCAGCTGGGTGCAGACGGCGGCGTTGTGGAGACCCTGGTGGATAACGACATCGCCGTGCAGAATCTGACCAAGATGGCAAATCAGAAGGGCTACGGCGTGGAGAGTGAGAAGCTGGGGGAGAATGAATACCGGGTGACCATGACCGTGGGCGCCGGGGCGGACCTGCCCGCAGAGAGTGAGGAGACCGCGTGCATGGTTCCCGCCGGGCAAAAGAACACCGTTGTGGTGGTGGCTGCTGACCACATGGGCGAGGGCGAAGGCGAGCTGGGTAAAAACCTGCTGAAGGCGTTTCTCTACGCCCTGAGCCAGCAGGAAAGCCTGCCTAAGACCATCCTGTTTTATAACGGCGGCGCGTCTCTTACCTGTCAGGGCTCTCTGTCCCTGGAGGATCTGAAATCCATGGCGGAGCGGGGGGTGGAGATCCTCACCTGCGGCACCTGCCTGAATTTCTACGGCCTCACCGAGAAGCTGGCTGTGGGCGGGGTGACCAATATGTATGACATTGTGGAAAAGCAGATGGCCGCAGACCTCATTGTGAGGCCCTGATATGCTGCAAAAGAAACTGTGCCTGGTGGTGACCTTTGACGCCACCGCCGCAGCTATGGCGGCGGAAAAATACTGTTTGGAAAGAGGCGTTCCGGGGCGGTTGATTCCGGTGCCCCGGGAGATCACCGCCGGATGTGGCCTGGCTTGGAAGGCGGCGGCGGAGCAGGAGGAGGCTGTCACCGCTGCTTTGGAAGAGGCGGGCATCAAGTACGGCGGGGTGTACCGTATTGAAATATGAAAAAAGGTCCTGGGTCGAACACCGGGGGCTTTTTTTGCAGCCGGCCGTGCTTTCTGCGCGCCCATTTCCTCCTTAAATCCGGCAGACGCGAAATAAGGTGAAAAATAGTACTTAAATTGTGAACATTCTATGAACGAGCATAAAAAAGCGCGCACATCGCTTTCGCTCCCGGAAAATCAATGATACAATTTCTATAAATATCATAATGTATACAAATGCGTAGAATAATATGGTTTCTGCCGGGGTTCGCTTGCCCGGGACATCGCGGAAACAGGGGAAAGGCGGCACGACAGTGACAGAGAAAGAACTGAGAAAATTAAACCGCGCAGAGCTATTGGAAATGCTTATTGCGCAGAGCAAGAAGCTCAACCGCGTGGAGGAGGAGCTGTCGGCCGCCCAAAAAGAACTGGAACGGCGTAAGATTGCCATCACCACCTCCGGCTCACTGGCAGAGGCGGCCCTGAAGCTAAACGGCATCTTTGAGGCAGCCGACCAGGCAGCCGCGCAGTATCTGGATAGCCTCCGGGAGCAGGAGAGCAACGCCGAGCACATTATTGCCGAGGCCGAGGCCAAGGCTCACGAGATCATCAATGCCGCCGAGGTGCAGCGGCAGGCTATTCTCGCCGATGCGGACAGGGAAGCCAAGCGGCGCATTGAGCTCTTTGACCAGCAGTTCAAGGAATTTTTGAACACGCACACCTGATTGAGGAGAAAGGGCCGTATGAAACCAGAAAACAAAGCAACCGATACGGCTGTGCCCTCCGTGGACGAGCTCACCGGCGAACTCAACCGAGAAAAATATCACAGCCGATACAAAAAGCTGCTGCGCAGCACCATCTATACACTGGTGATCGTGGCCGCGATCAGTGTGCTGGTGGCTACGCTGCTGCTGCCGGTTTTGCAGATATACGGCACCTCCATGAATCCGAACCTGCACGAGGGGGAGATCGTGGTGTCGGTGAAGTCCCCACAGTTCAAAACCGGTGACATAATCGCCTTTTACTACAACAACCGCGTTCTTGTCAAGCGCATTATCGGCTGCCCCGGCGACAGCGTTGTCATCACCGACAGCGGCGACGTATATGTGAACAATACCTTGCTGGATGAGCCGTATCTAACCGAAAAATCCTATGGCACCGCCGACATTGAATATCCGTACACCGTACCTCAGAATTCCTTTTTCGTCCTGGGCGACCACCGTGAAAGCAGCGTGGACTCCCGGTCGTCTCTGGTGGGCTGCGTGGAAAAAGAAGAAATCATAGGCAAAATCGTTTTCAGAGTGTGGCCGATCAAGCGGATCGGTTCCGTGGACTAACATCGCCTGGAAATACGGGGAGAAATTTGCATGAACAGGGACATTCATTCGCAGGCTGAACAACTGAACAAGAAGCACCGCCGGAAGCGCACCTGGTACAAGATCTTATCTGTGCCCATATGCCTTGTGGTCTTTGTGACGACGTATGCGCTCATTCTGCCGGCTATCACCATGGAATCCACGCCGGATACCTACTGCGGCATTGCCGAGCACGTCCACACGGACGATTGCTACGAGCTTCCCGGTACGCCGGCCCACAAGGAGATCCAATGCACTGCCGGGGCCGATCTGGGCCAGGGCGAGTACATCGTCCACAAGCACGACAGCTTCTGCTTTGATGATAGCGGTGAGTTGCTGTGTGCGCTGGCCGAGCAGGACGAGCACGTCCACACAGACGCATGCTATGACGGTGACAGCCTAATCTGCGGTCTAGTTACGGGGATCGTACACCAGCACACGGCGGATTGCGTCGTATCCGTTCCCGCCACCGAGCCCCAGGGCCTGGTGTGTACCGTGGAGGAGCATAAGCATACGGAAGCATGCTTCATGAATCCGGAGGGCGAGGCGCCAAGCGGCGAGACCGGCGGTGATGTCCCCGCTGACAAAACGCCAGCCAGCGATGTCCCCACCGGGGACGATCCCTCCAATGAGACACCCAGGGGAGATGTTCCCACCGATGCAGCCCAAGGCGGCAATGTGCCGGGGGATGCAGTTCAGAGCACCGGTGCAGCAAACGGCGATACGCCCGAGGACGACTCGGCGGTCAACAGCATCCCGGCCCGGGCGCCTGCCGCCAGCGGCCTTATCACAGATGTGACCCTTACCATCAATGACAATGTTTCCGCTTCCGGCTGCTATGAGGTTGCCGTCACCGGCGGTGCTGCGGCGCTGGAGGGAAAAACCGTCCGGTATCTGTGGTATAAGAGCACCGACGGCGGAGCGACCTATACGGCCGTAAAGGCGAAAAACTTTACTGTTGGCAGCAACACCGTGTCCAACATCAGCGGGGACCGTGGCGAAAAGCTGTTCCTGGCCCTGGACGGCGGAACCGTCAGTGACACGCTACCCTCCGTGACATACAAGGCCGTACTGAAGGTGGACGGCACCGAATATAACAGCGTGTCGGCTGCCCGCACCAACACCACCTATCAGGCCTCCGTTCTGAACGGCAGCTTTGAGGCACCGGATCTGACCAATCACGAGTACCAGGAATTTGTGCCCGAGGGAACTGCGGGTCTATTTTGGAAAACCACCGGTGAGAATACCGAGGGCAACCAGCATGTATATGGCGGAAGCGCTACCGCCGCAAATGATAAAAAGCACTACATCGAAATCGTTGACACGAGCGACGGAGCCCATAAGACGAATGCAGCCAACTGGCATAATCAAGGCTCTGCAACGAACGGAAAACAGTACGCCGAGATCAACGCCGGCGCCGCGGGCGCACTGTATCAAACCATAGCGACCATCCCGGGAACCACCATGTATTGGTCCGTGGACCACTGTGGCCGGAACGGAACGGATACCATGGCTGTAGTCATGATGCCGGAAAGCAGAGCAAAGAACATCACCACACAGACGCAGCTGCAGCAGGTGCTGAATAATCCAGGCAATTATGATGCTACGGTTGAAAGTGATCTATCCGCCCAAAAAGGCGTGTGGACCACACATTCCGGACAGTACACCATCCCGGAAGGGCAGTATGAGACCAGATTCTTCTTCATGGCTGTAAGCACGTCCGATAACAATCCATACGTCGGCAACCACATTGACAACGTGTGGTTCAGCCAGCAGATCCCGCCGGCTTCCTCGGAAAAGCCCTATTTCACGCTGACAAAGCATGTGGTGGGTCCCCTGACAGAGGATGACCTGCAGCTGCTATCCGGAAAGCTGACCTTTATGGTTCAAAGGTCCACTAACAGCAGCTTTACCGATCCCGAAACCGTCAAGACGTACACCGCCACAAATTTGGGCAGCTGGACGCCCAACGAAGATGGCTCCTGGACACTGTCCGCCCGTATCTCCATGAAGGATCAGGAGCTCGGCAATTACTACAGGATTGCAGAGAGCGGCGCAGAGCTGGATGGGTTTAACCTGACTGTGACGGATACGAACGCCGCTGTGCAGCTGCAGAACACCACAGACACGGACTTCACCTTCATCAACACCTATGCGGATGCCGGGCGAGCCCTGACGCTAAAGAAAATCGTGAGCGCTCCCGACACCACAGGCAGCTTTACCTTTACCGTTTCCTATACGGATGCCGGCGGCAAGCCGCAGACAGAAAGCGTTACTCTGAAAAACGGCGAGTCGACCACCATCACGGGCATCCCCAAGGGTGTTCAGGTCACCGTGACGGAAACCACCACAGACGGCTACACCGTTATTATGAAGGATCCCAGCACCGGCACCGTCCTTGCCGGGAGCAGCAGCTATACCTTTACTATGAGCGATGACACGGCCATGGATATCTATAATACATCCATCGTTGCACTGCCGGAAACCGGCGGCATCGGACGGGGAATCTTTCTATATGCCGGAATCGGTCTGATGCTCACTGCCGTTATTACAGGATGTCTTCTGAGGCGCAAGTACGGAAAGGAGGGTGATTAACGCTTTTGTTTCCTCTCCTGCCCACGCAAAATACATCTGTACCCGCGCCGTAGGAACTATCCGTTTCTATCAAACTACTTTAAATCAGAAAGGATACGCACGATGAAAACGATGAGAAAGCTTTTCACGGTTTTGCTGGCCCTGGCCATGACGCTGGCTCTGGCTGTGTCCGCCTTTGCAGCAGACACCGGCAGCATCACCATTACCAATCCCCAGGGGGATCACACCTACACCGCCTACAAGATCTTTGACGTGACCTACACCGCTGACGGGGTGAACTACTCCTACACCATCAGCGATACTGACGCCGCCTTTTCTACCGTCAAGGCATACGCCGATGTGGCCGCCAACGGCCTCAACCTAACAGCCGTTGCTAACACGAACAAGTATAATGTGAGCATCGGCGCCGGCTTCTCCGCCGCCTCCTTTGCCCAGTATCTGAAAACGAATGTGGGTTCTCTCGGCACCGGCACCGCCTTTACCAAGGCTGGTGACACCATGAAGGCCTCCGGCCTTGCCCTGGGCTATTACTTTGTATCCGGCACCAGCGGCACTGTCTGCGAACTGGCTACTGCCAAGGATATTCAGATTCGCGACAAGAACGAAGTGCCGCAGATCGAAAAGAGTGTGGATGACAACGACGGCACTGTGGAAATCGGTCAAGTGCTCACCTACACCATCACCGGCAAGGTCCCCTCCACCAAGGGCTACACCGAGTTTACCTATCAGGTGACAGATACCATGACCGAGGGGCTGACCTTCAACAAGGACGTCAAGGTCACCATCGGCGGCGTGGATGTGACTGCCGCTGCGACTATCACCAACAATGAGAACGGCTTTGTGGCCAGCGTCAATATGATGAACTATCAGGATCAGATCGACGCACCTGTAGTCATCACCTACACTGCCACCGTCAACGAGAAAGCCATCCAGCGCGATACGGAAACCAACACCGCTACGCTCAAGTACAGCAACAACCCCGCTGACAAAAACTCTTTTGAGGAATCCAGCGTGGAAGTGGATGTGTTCTCCTTTAATATTGTCATCAATAAGTACGCAGCCAACAATGCAGAAACCAAGCTGGAGGGCGCCAAGTTCGTGCTGAAGAACAATGAGGGCAAGTACTATAAGTATGACGCCGCTACCAAGGCCGTCACTTGGGTCGCTGCCAAGGCCGATGCCACTGAGGTCAGCACCGATGCTAACGGCGCTGCGCGCTTTGACGGTCTGCAGGCCGGTACTTACAGCCTGGAGGAGACCGTCGCTCCCGCCGGCTACAACCAGCTTACCAAGGACATCACCATCGTGCTGGACCAGAATGGCTCTGCGACCATCGACGGCGCTGCCTCCGCTCCCGGAGCTGACCATTCCCTGACTACGGGCGTTGCCAACTCCACCGGCACCGTGCTGCCCGAAACCGGCGGCACCGGCACCGTGATCTTTGTGGCCCTGGGCGCTCTGGCTGTCATCTGCGCAGGCGTATTCCTGGTGACCAACAAGAGAATGAGCAAGGAATCCTTCTGATCCTGCATCCCTGACACACTGCACCGCCATGGGAGGCGGAGGTTCGCCTCCGCCCTCCCGATGGCATATCCTTTTCCAAGGCAGACGCATCCGAATACACCCGACACCGCCTATTGCAGGCGGACGGACAGCCGTGTGTTCGGCTTCGTGCGCCCTGGAACGCAACAGGAGATGAACCCGTGAGAAAGCGAAAAGTAATCACCTTAATACTGCTGGGCGTTTTCCTGGCGGGCCTCTCTCTCCTGCTGTATCCGTCCGTCAGCAGCTACTGGAACTCCATCACACAATCCAAGGCCATCGTGGACTATGACACCATTGTCAAGAGCCTGTCGCCTAAGGACTATACCGCCTATTTTGAGCGGGCGGAGGAATACAATAGCGAGCTGAAAGCGCTTCCATTCCCGCTGACGGAATACCAGCAGATCAGCGGATATGATGATTGCCTCAATGCCGCCGGCGATGGCGTCATCGGCTATATAGATATCGACAAGATTCAGGTGAAGCTGCCCATCTATCACGGCACGGACCCCTCAATGCTGAACCATGCCTGCGGACACATTCAAGGCAGCAGCTTTCCTATTGCAGGAAAGGGTACCCATGCGGCTATCTCGGCACACCGGGGCCTGCCCAGCGCAAAGCTGTTCTCGGATCTGGACAAGCTGGAGGTGGGCGACACCTTCCGGATCACGGTGCTGGACAAAACCTTTATTTATGAGGTGGATCAGATTAAAACCGTCCTGCCGGACGATGTGAGCGACCTGCTCATCGACGAGGAGAAGGAGCTCTGCACCCTGGTCACCTGCACGCCCTATGGCATCAATTCCCATCGGCTGCTGGTGCGCGGACACAGGATCGAATCTGAGGATATGCGCTCCTTTGGGGCTATATCGGATGCGTTTATCATCGATCGACTGATCGTTACACCGGTGGTGGCAATGCCCATCATCCTGCTGCTCATTCTGTACGTCTGCCTTAAACCTGCGAAGCGGAAGCTTCCCATCAATGACGAGGGAGAACTGATATGAAAAGAATAAGCTACCGGATCGCAAACTTTATACTGATTGCTGCACTGCTCCTGTCGGGAGCAGTGACCGCCCACGCCGCCTCCACCACGGAGGCCAGTGAAAAGGTACAGCTGCGCAGTGATTGCACCCTGGACGTGACCTATTCCTCCGAGGGAATGGTCTTTGCCGGGCAAGACATCAAGCTCTGGCACATTGCGGATATTACCGAGGATGCGCAGTATGCTTTGGCCGGGAGCTTCCGGTCATACCCCATCCAGGTCACCGGCACCTCCTCTCAGAGCGAGTGGGATGAAATGACCATCACTCTGAACTCCTATATTCTTGCCGATGGCATCGCGGCTGACCAAACTGCCAAAACCGATGCGAGGGGCAAGGTCGTCTTTGATAATCTTACTGCGGGCATATACCTGGTTTCCTCCGTGCGCACAGAGCAGGATGGCAAATACTATGTGTTTGAATCCTTCCTGGCGGCCGTGCCGGGGGTGGACAGTGAGGGGCAGTGGGTGTATTCCGTCTCCGCAAGGCCAAAAATGAGTGTACACACACCAGCCAAGGGCGAGGTCACCTATAAAGCGGTGAAGGCCTGGAGGGATGGCGGCCAGGATCGCCCGGTTAGCGTCTCTGTGGAGGTTCGCAGGGACGGACAGCTGCAGCAGTCCGTGACTCTCAGCGCTGAAAACAACTGGATGTACACATGGAAGGCTGTTGATGATGGCAGCGTATGGACCGTGAACGAAGTGAATGTGCCAGAGGGTTATACGGTGGGCATTCAGCGCAGCGGCGATACCTTCAGCATTACCAACACCAAGCCGGAGACACCTGCAGGAAATCATCCGCAGACCGGCGACACAACCAATATGACCCTGTATGTGCTCTTGATGGCTGCATCCGGGCTGGCGCTGCTGGTGGTGGGCATCGTGTTGAGGAAGAAGTCCCGTGCGAAGTAAAGGGCTTTCCATCCTTCTTGTTGCGCTGGGCGTTTTGCTGCTGGGCGCTGCGGCGATATTATTCGTCGTGCGACAGGCGCAGGATAAGCAAAGAGCAGCTGACATTCCCTCTCTGATTGAAAAAATCGAAGCAGCTCTGCCGGAGCGCTCAGCGGGTGTTATCGAAAATCGCGCTGACAGCGCCATGGCTGCCGTGGAGATCGACGGAATTGATGTAATCGGCCTGCTGGAGCTCCCGGGCCGAGGCATTAAGCTGCCAGTAAGCGCAGAATGGGACAGCTCCGAGCAGAGCTTTCGTCCAGCCAGGTTTATGGGCAGCGTGTATGACGGTACGCTGATCGTGGGAGGACGCAGTGAGGATGGCAATTTCGATTTTATCGATCAGCTGGACGCCGGGGAGGAGCTTACCTTCACCGACATGACCGGAAGGGTATTCCGGTATACGGTGCATAAAATTCGCCACGCTGATAATGCCAGAGCCGAAACCTTGGCTGACTCAGAGAGCGCGCTTACCCTGTTTGTGAAAAAAAATGGAGCTTTTCTCATCGTCCGATGTGCAGTGGCATAGTATTCTCCTTAATAGGAGGTGCAGAACAGCCCCTGTAGACAATGGCAAGCTGCGTCGTCCCACGCGGTGCCGCTATGATTCATTATTTGATTTTTTGTTTATAACCTATGAAGGGCCGCCGCTGCAGATAGCTGCCCTACCCGGAGGTCGATGGCCAGGTGCAGCGCACCTGATACCCGGCAAAACAAAGCTGAAATATCTGTATCTCTGTATCCCCTGCTGAAAAAGCAGCCAACGCCTATGGCGTTGGCTGCTTAATGCTTTATGAGCCTTATGGGCTTTATCAAAGGCGGCCATAGATGCGGGTCATCTCGTGGATGCTGCTGGCAAGGCTGTGGCTCGCCTCCCCGGGCAGCATACGCCACTTCCAGTTGCCGCAGCTGGTACCGGGGACGTTCATGCGGTGGCCCGGCCCGAGGTCCAGCCAATCCTGCATCTGCGCAACAAACAGCTTCGCAACCGAGCCCATGCCGCCACGGATGATGCCGCGGTTAAAGCCCTCCCGCTCATTCAGGCCCAGATACTGTGCGGCAAAGGCGACATCCTCCCGATCCGCCTCCGTGCGCCAAAGGGCCAGGGGAGCGTTATCATGAGTGCCGGTATAGCAGACGCAGTTTTCGCCGTAGCTATGGGGCAGATAGCTGCTGGTGTCCCGGGAGTCAAAGGCAAATTCCAGCACCTTCATGCCCGGCAGCCGGGAATCGGCCAGCAGCTGCGTAACCTCCGGCGTGGGAAAGCCCAGGTCCTCGGCAATGAACTCAATATCGTGGAACCAACCGGTCAGCACCCCCACCAGGGACATGCCGGGGCCTTTGACCCAGTGGCCGTCCTTCGCAGTGGTCTTGCCGAAGGGCACCGACCAATAGCTCTCAAAGCCACGAAAATGGTCGATACGAATAACATCGTAGAGCTTCGTGGCACCGCCGATGCGGCGGATCCACCACTCAAAGCCGTTTTTCCGCATGGCCTCATAGTCGTATAAGGGATTGCCCCAGAGCTGGCCGTCTGCGCTGAAATAGTCCGGCGGGACACCGGAAACCTCTGTGGGCTTTTTGTTCTCGTCCAACTGGAAATTCTCCGGCTCGCTCCAAACATCCGAGGAGTCCATAGCCACATAGATGGGGATATCGCCGATGATGCGAATACCCAGGCCGTTGATATAGCGCTTGAGGGCGCTCCACTGGCGGAAGAACAGGAACTGGATATAGGTGAACAGCTCCACATCCTCCCGCAGCTCCATGCGGTAACGCGCAACCGCTTCCGGAGTGTGCAGCCGGGCGCCCTCATCGGGCCACTCCGTCCAGGACTTCATGCCAAAGCGGCGCTTGAGCGCCATGAACAGGGCATAATCCGGCAGCCAGCGGGCATTTTCCGCCTCGAAGGCCGCCACCGCCTCCCGGTCACGGCTCCAGCCCCGGGCCTTGGCCTTTTCCAGCAGGGCGAATCGACTCTCATATATCTTGCCGTAGTCCACATAGCGCGGCTCCGTCCCCCAAGCGCAGGCGTCCACCTCCGTTTGGGTCAGGAGGTCATCTGCGATGAGGGTGTCCAGGTCGATGAAGTAGGGGTTGCCTGCAAAGGTAGAAAAGGCTTGGTAGGGGGAATCCCCATAGCTGGTAGGGCCAAGGGGCAGAAGCTGCCAGTATTTCTGCCCTGCCTCGTGAAGAAAATCTGCAAAGCGATACGCCGCTTTGCCAAAGGTCCCGATGCCGTATGGCGAAGGGAGGGAGGAAATTGGCATCAGAATGCCAGCGGAACGATCCATATGAGTCAGCCTTTCACGGCGCCGGCAGCGACGCCCTTAATGATATATTTCTGGCAGCAAAGGTAGAAAATGATGACAGGGAGAATGCTCAGGAAAATGAGCGCCATGGTCGCGCCCAGGTCCACCGTGCCGTAGCTGCCCTTGAGGTACTGGATGTGGATGGGAATGGTAAAATACTTGGTGCTGTCCAACACGAGGTAGGGCAGCAGATAGTCGTTCCAGACCCACATAATCTCCAAAATGCCCACGGAGATCATGGTAGGCCGCAGCATGGGGAACACCACGGAAAAATAGGTGCGCAGCGGACCGCAGCCGTCTATGGAGGCGGCCTCCTCAATCTCCAGGGGGATAGACTTTACAAAGCCAACAAACATGAAGATGGCAAGGCCCGCGCCGAAGCCAAGATAGATGATGGGAATGGTCCAGGGGGTATTGAGGGCCACCTTGTCAAAGGCCATGTCGGCAAAGTTGAAGAATGGGATCTTGACCCGGTCGGCCGTCTTAGACAGGGTAAACATAACCATCTGGAATGGGACGACCATGGAAAAGACGCACAGGTAATAGATGATGCGGCAGAGCTTGCTGTCCACCCGGGCGATATACCAGGCCGCCATAGAGGTACACAGCAAAATCAGCGCCGAGGAGACCACGGTGATGAACAAGCTGTAAAATGCGGATTTCCAGAAGGGATAGTTACCGAAGGTCATGCCCTTGATATAGTTGGCCCAGCCGGCAAAGCTCTCCCCATTGGGAAAGGCAAAGGTATCGGTCTTGACGTAGGTATTGAGCTTGAAGGAGTTGAGCACCACCATGAAGATGGGCAACACATAGATGATGCAGATAACCGCCAGCACAATGGACAAAACCAATTTGCGGCGTCGTTCGGCGGTAAGGGTACCTTTCATTACTGCTGCACCTCCTTTTTGCGGGTGGCATGGAGCTGAATGAGGCCGATGGCGGCAACCAGCAGGAAGAAGATCACAGCCTTGGCCTGGGCGGTGCCGCGGGCATAGACATTCTGCCCGTAGAATGTGTTATAGATATTTAGCGCCAGCATCTCTGTAGTCTTGATGGCGGAGCCGTCGGATTGAATCAGGAAGGGCTGGCCGCCGGTAAGGGCCAGGTTCTGATCGAAGAGCTTGAAGCTATTGGTAAGGGTGAGGAAGGTGCAGATGGTGATGGAGGGCATCACGTTAGGGATGGTGACCCGCCAAAGGGTCTGCCAGCGGCTGGCGCCATCGATCTTGGCCGCCTCCAGCATATCATCCGGGACAGCCTGCAGGCCGGCGATATAAATAATCATCATATAGCCGATCTGCTGCCAGCACATGAGGATCACAAGGCCCCAGAAGCCGTACTTCGTCTCCAGAAGAATGGAGGTATTATAACGGGTGAGAATACCGTCAAAGATCATGGACCACACATAGCCCAGCACGATGCCGCCGATGAGGTTGGGCATGAAGAACACCGTGCGGAACAGGCTGCTGCCCTTAATGCCCTGGGTGAGGGCATAGGCTGCGGCGAAGGCCAGTACATTGATGAAAACCAGCGACACCAGCGCGAACAGGCCCGTATACCAGAAGGAATGCATAAAGCTGGCATCCTGCAGTGCCTTGACATAGTTCCCCAGGCCGATGAACTCCGCGTCCGAAGTCGTTTTAAACTTACAGAAGGACAGATATACGCCTTTACAGAACGGATAGACAAATCCGATAATAAAAGCGCAGACCACGGGCCCCATAAAAAGTGGGAACCAGCGCCGAAGCGGGCGGCGGATCAGCGCCCGGCTGACCGGTGCAGAGCCTTTCTTGCGCTTCAAATCGATCACTCCCATCAAAAAATAGATTGTTGCACAGCGCAGACCTCCTGCGGTCTCTGCCGTGATAGAACGGGAGAGGCGGGCGAAAGCCCGCCCCTCCTTGCTTGCTTTAGGGTATCCGGTTTTGATCCAAATTAGCCGTTGGCGGCGGCATACTGGGTAGCCCAGCCATCCACGAAGGCCGTCTTGACCAGCTCCCAGTTGGCGTCGGTACGATCGGCGTCATACTTGTTCATAGCGGAGACAATACCGTCACGATAAGCGTCCACATTGGGCTGGAAGTTGGTGACCCAAGGCATGACGTAGTTGCCGGCAGCGGTGTAGGCGTCAGCATCGCCCAGGAAGCCGTTAGCGGTCTTGGCAGCCTGCTTATAGGGCAGGATACCCAGCTCGTTCACCAGCATCTGAGAGGCCTCGGCATCGGTGACCAGCCAGTACATGAAGTCCAGCGTGGCCTGGATGTCCGCCTCGGAAGCCTTGGCGTTCACGGCCCAGCAGTTCTCGGTACCGCAATTCAGGCCAGCCTTCTCCTCGCCGGCAACACCGCAGTAGAAGGGGATCATGGAAAGGTTGTCCAGGCCATACTGATTAGCCTCAGTGCCGGTCAGAGCAGCCCACTCCCAGGAACCGTTCTGATAGAACACAGCCTGCTCCTTGCCGAACTCGGCCTCAGCGTCATAGCCGCCGGCAGCCAGGGTGGAAGGATCCACAGCGCTGTTGCTGATGTACAGATCCCACAGGTTCTTGTAGTTCTGCATGTAGGTGCCCTTGATGCTGGCGGGGCAGGTCTTCCAAGCAGCGGGATCATCCACAGACTCATAGTAATACTCGAGATTGGCCAGGTGGCCGGTGAAGCGCCAGCTGGAATCACCGCTCATAGAGGAGGAGGTGAAGGCATCAAAGCCCAGCTCCGCAGCGCGGCTGTGGATATCCTCGGCAATAGCCTTGAGAGTCTCAAAATTCTTGATGTCGGATAGCTCATAGCCGGCCTTCTGCAGCAGATCCTCATTGACAATGATGCCATAGCACTCATAGCAATAGCCAATGGAGCAGAGCTTGCCGCTGTCGTCATACAGGTTATAGGCATCGGTGCTCAGCTCACCGGCGACCTTGGTATCCTTCAGATCATAGCAGTAGTCGCCCCAGGTGCCCACAGCGGCCTGGTTGCCCACAACGAACAGCGTGGGAGGAGCCTCCTTATCCATGGCGGAGGTCAGGGTCTCATTGTACGTGCCGGAGGCAGCTGTCTGGACGGTGACAGGAACGCCGGTCTTCTCGGTATACATGGCGGCGACCTTTTGGAGGGTGGTGTCAGCTTCTGGCTTGAAATTCAGCCAGAACACACGGCCGGATCCGCCCTGCTTTTGGCCACAGGCGACCAGAGCAAAAGCCATGACGAGCGCGAGAATAAGCGATAGGAACTTCTTCATTTTCATCTTCATCATTCTCCTTGTTTCTTATTTATTTTCACGCGTTTACGCGGGAAAATCGCCGGGTCAGGTCACGCACAGATTGGCCGGTGCGCAGCGTGGTGGGCAGGATCAGGTGCCGATGGGTACCGCCGTGAATGACACTCATCAGAATCTCCACGCTTTTGGCGCCCATTTCATCGGTGGGCTGGCAAAGCGTGGTCAGCATAGGATAGATATACTCAGAAACCGTCAGGCCATCAATGGCAATGATGGAGCAATCCTCAGGAATAGAGCGTCCACTCTCCCGCAAGGCCCGCATGGCGCCAATGGCCATATCATCCGAGATGGCAAAGATGGCTGTAAAGTCTGCCGGGCGTTTGAGCCGCTCGGTCACTGCGCGGTAAGCGGATTCAATGGTGAAATCGTCCGCGCGGATAATCTCCCCGTCCTCGAGGCTCAGACCCAGATCGTGCAGGGCGCGGGCATAGCCGGAGCAGCGCAGCTGGGCAATGGACCGATCCCGGGGATCCGTGGACAGAGCCGCAATGCGGCGATGGCCCTTTTGTGCCAGATCCATCACGGCGCGGTAGGCCTCCTGCTCATCAGCAATGGAGACGGAGGAGTATTTTGTGGGATCCAGGGTCCCATAGGTATTGGTATAGGAGCAGCAGACAAAGGGAACATTGAGCAGGGCCGTATCCGCCGGGGTGTAATCCGACCGGCCGCCGAGGAAAATGATGCCCTGCAGGCGCTTTTCCCGCTCCATCATGGCGCCGCACTTGATCTCGTCCTCGCAGGAGCCAATCTGCCGCATGACCATGGTAAAATCCGCCGCATCCAAATCCCGCTCAATGGCACGGATAATGCCGGTATAAAAGGGGTTCTGCACACCGCGCACCACCAGGCCGACGGCATCTGACTTCGTGCGCACAAGGCTTCGAGCGGAATTGTTGGGCAGGTAGTTGTATTCGGCAATGACCTGCAGCACGCGGCGGCGGCTCTCCTCGCTCACATCGGGGCGGTCGTTGAGAACGCGGGACACCGTGCTCACGCCAACGCCGCTGAGTCTGGCTATATCTTTAATGGTCATGGGGCAGCCTCCCGGTGCAGAATATAAAAACTCGGTTCCGGTAACCTTTCCGGTATCGTTTCCACTTTTTCTTTATTCTACCAGCTTTCGTGATAAATGTCAAAGCCATTCCTCAGGGATAAGTTACCAAAATATTTCACATTTTTCTGTCGAAATGCACAATCGCATAGCAAAAAAATATGCCAAGCCATGGGCAACAAATACACGAAGGCTGATACTGAGGTGGTTTTACCCGGCCGATCTGTCAGCATTGCCTTCTCATCTTGCCCTGCTTCAGGGTCATGCGGCCGACAATCTCCGGCACGCAGTGGTTCAGATCCGGCGTCACCGCATCCTTGGTGAAAAACAGGTTCTGAAAGCTGCTCCGGCGGCCCTTGCCTCCTCCGTGATCTGCGTGATGGCGGTCTCTCTGCCGAACAGGATCGTTATAGTGTCCCATCTTCGTAATCCGCAATGACGTGCAGAAAAGCATCTCCGTACTATGGCGTTTATAAAGGAAGGATAAATTGCCTGCGCACAACCTCCGGAAGGGATGCGTTATGGGGAGCGCCCCTTCCGATTCAGGTGTCATTTAAAAACGCAGGATGGAGAGCGCTTCACTCCCCACCCTGCGTTTTTTACGATCAGCGGTCACATATTGAAAGATTTGATACTCGCCCCCTTTTCTGTCGGGGCGCTAAGGATCATTCCCTGTCCTTTGCCTGCTTGATGCTCAGGCCGATGCGATTTTTCTTTTCATCCACATCCAATACAACAACCTTTACTACATCGCCCACGGTCAGCACCTCCGAGGGGTGCTTGATGAATTTACTTGAGATCTGCGAGATATGCACCAGGCCGTCCTGGTGGACACCGATGTCCACAAAGGCACCGAAATCAATGACATTGCGGACGGTGCCGGTGAGGACCATGCCGGGCTTGAGGTCCTTCATCTCCATGACGTCGGTGCGCAGGATGGGCTGGGGCAGCTCATCCCGGACATCCCGGCCGGGCTTCAGCAGCTCGGCGGTGATGTCCCGCAGAGTGGGGACGCCTGTACCCACGGCAGCGGCGGCCTTCGCCTCACCATAGGCCTTGAGCCGGGCAGGAAGGTCCGACAGCTTCTCAGCCTTCACATCGGCCAAGGTGTAGCCCATCAGCTCCAGCAGCGCCTTGGCGGCGTCGTAGCTCTCCGGATGGACGGCGGTGTTATCCAGGACGCTCTTGCTCTCCAGCACACGCAAAAAGCCCGCACACTGCTGGAAGGCCTTGGGGCCCAGCTTGGGCACCTTCTTGATTTGGGTGCGGGAGGTAAAGGGGCCGTTTTCCTCCCGGTAGGCCACCACATTTTTTGCGGTAGTGCCGTTGAGCCCGGCCACTCGCTGCAGCAGGGACGGGGAGGCGGTGTTGATATCCACACCTACGGCATTGACGCAATCCTCCACCACGCCGCCCAGAGCCTCGTCCAACTGCTTGGGAGGCATATCGTGCTGATACTGGCCCACGCCGATGGCCTTGGGGTCGATCTTTACCAGCTCGGCCAGAGGATCCTGCAGCCGGCGGGCAATGGACACCGCCGAGCGCAGATTCACATCAAACTGGGGGAACTCCTCGGCGGCCAGCTTGCTGGCGGAATACACAGAGGCTCCGGCCTCAGAAACGATCATATAGCTGACATGGGCGCCGGCTTCGTTTACCTGACGGATGAGCTTTACAGCCATTTGCTCCGTCTCCCGGCTGGCTGTACCGTTGCCGATGGCAATATTTTCCACGCCGTGCTTAGTAATGAGCCCTGCCAGAACGGCGATGGCCTCCCGCTCCTGCCGCTCTCCATAGGTGGGATATACCACCGCAGTGTCCAACACCTTGCCCGTCCCGTCCACCACGGCCACCTTGCAGCCCATGCGGTAGCCCGGGTCCAAGCCCATGGTGACCTTGCCCTTGACAGGCGGCTGCATAAGCAGCGGCTTCAGGTTCAATGCAAACTGCCCGATGGCCCCCTCGTTTGCCTGTTCAGTCAGCAGGCTGCGGGCTTCCCGCTCCAGGGAGGGGAAGATCAGCCGGTCGTAGGCGTCCTCGGCGGCGGACTTGATAAATTCCATCGCCGGAGAGCCGGGCTTCACCACCGCCCGGCGCAGCAGGGGCAGCGCCTGGTCTCGATCCAGGGTGACGGAAACCTTCAGCACGCCCTCCTTCTCGCCCCGGTTGATGGCCAAAATCTGGTGTCCCTGGAGCCTGGAAAGAGCCTGCTCAAAATCATAATACAGGCGGTACACGCTGTCCTCCTCCGTGGCCGCACAGCAGGCAAGCCGGCCCTGCCGGCTCAGCAGGCCGCGCAGCGCCTTGCGGATGTCAGCATCATCGGAGATTTGCTCGGCAATGATGTCCGACGCGCCCTGAAGAGCGTCGGTCACGGTGTCCACACTCTTTTCCGGGGCGAGGAATTCCCGGGCGGCATCCTCCGGCCGGGGGCAATCCCGCTCCTGGGCAAACAGCAGGGCTGCCAAGGGCTCCAGCCCTTTTTCCCGTGCCACGGTGGCCCGGGTGCGGCGCTTTTGCTTATAGGGGCGGTAGAGATCCTCCACCTCCGCCAGGGTCTTGGCGCTGTCGATGGCGGCAGCCAGCTCCTCCGTCAGCTTGCCCTGGTCGGCGATGGACTTTTTTACCGCCGTGCGGCGCTCCTCCAGATTGCGCAGGTACTGCAGCCGCTCCTCCAGAGTGCGCAGGGTGGTGTCGTCCATGGCGCCGTGGAGCTCCTTGCGGTAGCGGGCAATGAAGGGAATGGTGTTCCCCTCATCCAACAGCTGCACCACATTTTCCACATATTTTTCATTTACGTTCAGTTCTTGCGCAAGGGCATAAATGATATCCATTACCGTTTCTTTCCTCTCGTCTTACAAAAATGATCCCCCTCATTATACAGGGCAAAGCCCTTTCGCGCAATAGTCCGGAGCGGTGCTTTTGACGCAGAAAACGCCCCATTTATCAGCCCGCATGCCGCGTGGGCCGATAAATGGGGCGCCATTCAGTTGGTGTTCTGAGAGATTTTGCTCGCTTTACGGCTGAGCCTGCTCCAGCTCCATCACCGCGTCAATGAGCATCTGCTGGGTGACGGGATAGGGCCACACCCGTACATCGATGCCGGCCAGGGCCTTCTCCGTGACGGCAGGCAGATCCTCGGGCCTTGCGTGGATATCCGCCAGACAGGTGGGCAGGCCGATGGATTTATTAAAGCGCAGAAGCCGATCCCGCTCCTCGTACTGCTTGTCCGCCGTCAGCATCACCAGGATGCCGTAGGACACCACCTCGCCGTGGAGGTGATGGTTCTCCTCCGTGGAGGGCAGGATGGTGAAGCCGTTATACATAGCGTGAGCCATGCCGGTGGTGTAGTCCACCTGAACGAAGTTGGAGACAAAGCCGGTAGAGATGATGATGGCCTCGATGATCTCCGTCAGCTCCGGGGTAATGCGGTGCCGGCGGCAATCCTCCATGGCCTGCCGGCCCCAGCGGACGATGGGCTCGGCGCACATGCTGCTCAGGGCGATGCCCATGGCATCGGAGTGGGCAGGGATGTCATTGCGGGAGGAGATGGTACACTCGTAGTGCTTGGCCATGGTGTCGCCCATGCCGGCCCACAGGTAGCGCACCGGGGCATTGGCAATGATCTCCGTGTTGATGAAAATGTGGTTGGGCGGGATCTTGGAGAAGGAGTACTCCCGCAGGCTGCCGTCCGGATGATAGACAATGCCAAGGCTGGTGCAGGCGGCGCAGGTGGAGGCGATGGTGGGGAAGGTGAAGAAGGGACGGTTCGTTTCGTGGGAGAGGACCTTGCAGGTATCGATGGCCTTGCCGCCGCCGACGGCGAAGATCATGTCTGCCTCCGCCACCTGGGGCCGGAGCATGTCCATGTTCTCCCGAGAGGCTTCGCCGCCATACCAGAAGGTGCCGATGATTTCGATGCCGGAGCCCTCCACCGCCTGGCGGATCTTATCCTCGGCGGCGGCCAGGGCGTGCTTGCCGCCGATGATGGCGGCCCTTTTGCCGTAGGCGGGGCAGATGTTCACAATGTCCTCGTAGGCGTCAGGGCCTACGGTATAACCGGGAAAAAGAGCTTTTTGCATAAGATACACCTCATTATAATGTAGTATGATTTGGAAATGCCGGTTTTAATTTACGGCCACGGTATCGGGGCGGATCTCCGTCCGAGACGCCTGCGCAGTTTCCTCCCCGGCGTCGGCAAAGGCGTGCTCGCGGCAGTATTTGCGGTTTTTGTAAACGCCCACAGTGAGGAAGGGAATCACCACCACGGCGATGCCCAGGTAGCCGCAGTAGCCGTAGCCGTACTTGATAATATTGGTGAGGCCGGCCATGGAGATGGTCATGGAGAGGACGATGATGAAGGCGGAGACGATGGCGCTGCGGACGGGGGCGGACTTGATGCCCCGGAAGATGCGGAGCTTTTCAAACCGGGCCACGAAGCCGAAAATCGTGGTCACGCCTGTGGAGATGAGGCAGAGGAGCAAGCAGGTGCCGTACACGGCCACCATTGCGGGCATGCCGATGACCTTGCACACGGTGAGGGTGGGAATGGTGGCGCCGCCCTCCACAGAGGTATAAACGCCCTGCCAGCTGAGAAGCATAAACACGGAGAGGACCAAAGCCACAGCATTCATAACGAAGGATATCCGCATAGCCTTGGCACAGCCGTTTTTGCTCCTCATGGTGGTGCCGCAGGCCACCATGGTGGGCAGGGTCACGCACTGGAAGCCCGCGTAGGTGAAGGCGTTGAGAACGGCCTTGGGGATATTGGCAAAGCCGGTAGTCCGGAAGTCGGCGGCCAGAACGGAGAAGATGCTGCTGTCGCTCTTGAAAATGCCGATAACGTAGATGCTGATAGCGGTGACCAGGATGGCCAGGCCCATGTAGGTGGAGGCGGCCCGGACGATGCCTGCGCCGAAGATGGTGAGAGCCAGTACGATGAGGCCCACCACCACTACGCCGACGTAGTAGTCTAAGGTGAAGTAATTGTTCAGGGCGGAGGCGGCGCCGGAGATGGCGGCGGCCACGGCCATGAGGACCATAATATAGAAGAATATCTCAAAGGCCCACTCAAACTTGTCAAAGGGGTGATAGAGGGTCTCAAAAAGCTGCTTATAGGTTTTCAGGCCCCGGGAGTTATACATGATCATGGCCTCCCGCATGGTCAGCGTCAGCAGCAGCATGGCCACAATGGCCGAGAGAACGCCGGTCCAGCCCAGGCCCACATAGTAGGTGTTGGCTTGGTTGCCGGTAGCGAAGCCGCCGCCTGCGTGGGCCGAGAACAGCACGGCGCCTACGGAGAAGGCGGCTATAAACGGGGTCTTGGGGATTTTGGGGGTGCTTGCTTTCATTGTTTTGTTCCTCCTGCAAAAATGATCGGGTGTTTGGCAGAAAAACAAAAAACCTTTCGTCTTTCCTGCCTCTTGGCAGAAGAGACGAAAGGCTGAAAACCCTCCGCGGTACCACTCTTCTTTGCTTCGCATTGCGCGAAACACACTCAACGGAATACCATCATATTCCTGCACTGTAACGGGAGCGCCCGTCTGCGTTTACTGGGGGTTCAACGCAGCCGCTGTACAGCCAGTTCGGCAGTTGGATCGCACTGTGCCTCGCACCACCCGGCACTTCTCTGAGAGCATCGCCCTGCTTACTACTCTGTGTCATCGCGTTTGTGATGTTGTGAGGATAACAGCCGAAGCGGGAAATGTCAACAGGCATTTTGTAAAATAAGATTTTTTTGTAAAAAGTGCCGCTTGTCGGCAGGGAGAATACCAGGAAATTTTATAGAAAAAAACAACACGTCTTTGCCCATCACGAAGGCAGCTCCCCGGATCAAAGCTCGTTTGGACATCTTTTCCCCCTCGCACATCGACGCACAAAATAAATGCGTCGCGCAGGCGCCGTATAATCTACCTAATCCGGCAAATACTACTTTTGCAATAATAAGAAATAAAGGGAGTTTTTTATATGAAAGCAACCGGAATCGTGCGACGCATTGACGACCTGGGGCGAGTGGTAATTCCCAAGGAGATACGCCGCACCATGCGTATCCGCGAGGGTGACCCGCTGGAGATCTTCACCACTCGGGACGGAGAAGTTATTTTTAAGAAATATTCCCTCATCGGTGGGCTGGAGGACTTTGCCGCCCAGTTCTGCGACACCCTGGCCCACTCCTCCGACTTTACTGCCGCCATCACCGACCGAGATAGCGTCATTGCCACTGCAGGGCCCGGAAAACGGGAGCTCATCGGCCACAACCTCTCCCGGGAGATGGAACAGCTTATGGAGGGCCGCAGCGTCTACCAGCGAACCAAAGAGGACGATGCCCTGCCTGTATGTGAGGGCAGCCCCCACCTTATTGCCGCCACCGCTGCTCCCATCCTCTGCCAGGGGGATGTGCTGGGCCTGGTGCTGTTCGCCGCCGGAGAGGGGGAGCTTCCCGGCGAGAGCGAATACAAGCTGGCGCAGATTGTGGCGGCCTTTTTGGGGCGGCACATGGAGGCATGAGGCAAAACAGCAGAGAGACGCTCAAAGCGTCCCTCTGCTGTTTTTTTGAGGCTGCCGAGGAGTTTTACAGCCTGCTATGCGCGCACCTTTGGTGCCGCAGGTGCAATAAGTACACCCTATATTTGAGAGCGGCCCCCATCACCACCAAAGTCAGCTGCTTTGCTATAAACTATTAAAACGCAGAAAACACTCCTCCCATGTTTGGCGATTCTGCGACTCGGCTGTTTTTTCTCCCGGCATAACCGCCCAAATCCGGAACGCCCCACGGCCGGCGCGAAGGGCGTCCGGCATCTGCTGGCAGCCAAGGTATAAGGGCCGCCGGATGCTTTCTGCAGTTTTACGCAAAATAGGGGGAAAATACGACAGTATTATACCATTCTGCTTTTCGGCATGGTATAATGCAGGTAACGCTGGTAACGAGTCCCCCACATCTATCGCTGCAAGGAGGAGCATCATGCGGTTTTTCAAGGATATGAAGTTCTGGAAAAAGGTCACACTGATCTGCGGCATTCCCCTGCTGCTTATCAGCATGCTCATCGGCGCCATGTCCTATACCCGTGCCAAGGATACCGCCCGCAGCAGCAGTAAGCTGAGCCTATACGACGCGGTGAACCGCATGGATATCAGCCTCACCACCCGATCCCGGCAGATTATCTCCTCGGTGGAAGCCATCGCCGAAGGCCTGCTCTCGGCAGATGCGCTGGAACTGCCGGCCTCCCATCTGCGGGACATCTGTCTGGGGCTGGTGGCGCCGTTTCAGGAGGTACAGGCCGTCACCGTGATTTGGGAGGGCCAGCCCGTGTATCGCTCAGACCCCTCCCTGCCCCTGTCCGACCAAGTCATAAATCCCCTCATTGCCCAGGCCCAGGCCCACCCGGGCAAGGTGGTGTGGTCAGACGTTCTGGCCTTTCCCGAAAGCGGAGATGCCATCCTCCTGGCCCGGGAGCTGCAGGCCGCCGATGGCCGGGGCCGGGGCACGCTTCTGCTGCGCATAGACCCCTATGCCATGGGCAACATGCTCCTGAGTAAGCAAAAAAACCTGAGCCGGCAGGTCTCTGTCCATCTGGATCGTTCCTTCCGCCCCATGTATCAGACCGGCTCCGCTTCCCCGGAGCTGCTGGAGCAGATCGTGGCCCAGTATCGGGCCGGTAACCGGTCCTTTTCCTTTAGCCTGGACGGTCTGTCTTACTACTGCAGCACCCAGTATAACGGCCTGGTGGGCTGGTACACCTGCTCCTTTGTAGAGGAGAGCAATCTATTCCCCGGTGCGGCCGCTCTCCGGGACTACATCATTTTACTGGTGATCCTGTGCGCTGTGGCTGCCTATATCCTGCTTTGGTTCCTGTCTCGCTCCATCACAAGGCCACTGGACCAGCTGAACAGCGCCATGAAAACCGTGCAGTACAAGCACCTGAATGTAAGCCTGGATGTAAAAAGCCGGGATGAGATCGGGGAGCTGACAGAATCCTTTAACTACATGATGGGCCGCATCCACACCCTGGTGAACCGGGTCTACGAGGAGAAGCTGGCTCAGAAAAACGCTGAGATTGAGGCTCTGCAGGCGCAGATCAACCCGCATTTCCTATACAACACCCTGGACTCCATCAACTGGATGCTCATTGACCGGGACGAATTGGACATCAGCTCCGTGGTGGTATCCCTGGGCAAGCTCATGCAGTACAGCATGGACACCAGCTCCGCCTTGGTACCGCTGCACATGGAATACCGCAACGCGCTGGACTATCTGAATATCCAGAAAAATCGGCTGGAGGACCGCCTGCTCTACGAGCTGGACCTGCCATCGGACCTGGAGGACTTTCTCATTCCCCGGCTGATCCTGCAGCCGCTCATTGAAAACGCCATCATTCACGGCATCCTCCCCTCCGGCCGCAGCGGGCGGATCACCGTGCGCACCCGGCAGGAGGGCAGCCGCCTGGTGCTGTCGGTGCAGGATAACGGCGACGGCATGGAACCAATGCAGCTGCAGCAGCTGCGCCAGCTGCTATCCGGCAGCCAGGAGAGCGGCAGCATCGGCATGCGCAACGTGGCCCGGCGGCTGCAGCTTCACTTTGACGGCCAGTGCCGTTTCTCCGTGGACAGCGGCCCCGGCCGGGGCACCACCGTGCGTTTATTGCTGCCCATGCAGGGAAGGAGGATGAATTTTTGAAAATACTGATTGTTGATGACGAGCCCAAAATCCGTAAGGGCCTGTGCAAGATCGTGGAAATGCACCCGGGCTGGTATGTGCCCCAATCCTTTGCCGATGCTGAAAGCGCCATTGCTTTTCTGCGGGACAATGGGGCGGATGTGGTCATTACCGACATCCACATGCCGGGTCTGACGGGGCTGGACATGATCGAGCAGATGCGCAGCGCCTGCCCCAAGGTGGTGTTCATCATCCTCACCGGCTATGGGAAATTTGAATACGCCCAGCGGGCCATTGACCTGGGCGTGAAGAAATATCTTATGAAGCCCACCTCCCCGAACGAGATTACCGCCGCCCTGGAGCAGATTGAGGCGGATACCCCCCGAAAAAAGCACGCAGCTGCCTTTCAAAAGCCCACCAACAACCTCATCATTCTTCGGGCCATGGAGTATGTAGATCTGCATTACCGGGATCGGTTCACCCTGCGGGACATGGCCGCCGCCCTCTACATCTCTCCCAACTATCTGTCGGATCTGTTCAAAAAGAACACCGGGATGCGCCTGTCGGACTACATCACCGAGGTGCGCCTGGAAAAAGCCCGGGAATACCTCATGGATGTCCACTATAAGGTCCGGGACGTATCGACCCTGGTGGGCATTTCCGACCCCCGGTACTTCTCCAGCGTTTTCCGGAAAAAGTATGGTATGACCCCCATGGAGTTCCGCAACGAATACGCCTCCCGCCAGTTTGAGGAGCCGGATCCGGAGGAGAATTGACGGCATAACGCAGACGGTCTTCAACGCAAAGCAAAATCAGTCCTGCACCAATATGGTGCAGGACTGATTTTATGTATCGCTTTATTTTTGGAAAATCTGGGCGTAGACCACGTCCGCCGCTCGGAAAAAGCTCAGGGCCGCCCGGTCATAGTCATTCTTGTAATAGTCCGTTTCCACAGCGTTCTTCAGCTTATTGAGCTGTGTGTCGGTGGCAGTGCTATTCACGCTGTCCCCCAGGAGAACATAATAGTGATCCCCCTTCACCATGAGCAGCAGCATGTCGCTTGGTCCCAGGCCCCAGGCCTTTCCCAACTGGGCAGCATACTTCTCCACGCTGCGGCCATGGGTGCTGTCCACGGTGGCCACGGCCACCACAGCGGTATACTTATTATTCCACTGGTCGTTGTATTCCTCCAGCGTTTGCCGGGTCTCCTGGGTCAGCAGGCCCGCATCGTCGGCAATCCACTGATGATACTCCACCGCAATAGGCTTGCGGCTGAGGCCGTACACGGACCCGGCCACGATCACCAGCACCAGCACCGCCAAGGCAAAGCCCCGGTTCTTGAATACCTTCATGTTTCCGCTCCTTTCACGGAGGATCTTACTTGTGCAGCTCCATGAGCTTCTGCTTCAGCTCGCCCTCGATACGGCCCAGCTCAGCCTCGGCGGCCTTGCGCTTAGCAGCACCCTCCTGCTGAATGGCCAGCACCTCGTCCAAGGTGGAAATAAGCTGCTGATTGGTGTGCTGCAGGGTCTCAATATCCACTATGGAACGCTCGGACTCTTTTGCGGTAGCGATGGTACCCATCTTCAGCGCATCGGCGTTCTTCTTGAGCAGGTCGTTGGTCATCTCGGTGACGGCGTTCTGAGCGGCGGTAGCCTGGCGGCCGTGCTCCATACCCAGGGCCAGCACCATCTGGCTCTTCCACAGGGGGATGGTGTTCACCAGGGAGGATTGGATCTTCTCTACCATCTGGGTGTCGTTATTCTGCAGCAGACGGGTCTGGGGGCCCATCTGCACGGAGATCATCCTCGTCAGCTCCAGGTCGTGGAGCTTCTTTTCAAAGCGGTTGCACAGGTTCACCATGTCGTTGTAGGCCTGGGCATCCTCGGCAAGGCCGGTCTTTTCCGCCTTGATGCGCAGCTCCTCCAGCTCGCCGGCGCGCACCTCCTCCAGCCGTTTCTTGCCGGCCAGGATGTACATGGTCAGTTCCTTGTAGTACTTCAGGTTCAGCTCATACATCTGATCGAACATGGCAATGTCCTTCATCAGCGTGATCTGATGCTTTTCCAAAGACTGGGCAATGCGGTCCACATTGGCCTCCACCTTGCCGTACTGAGCCTTCATGCTCTCAATCTTGTTGCCGGCCTTGCGGAACAGACCCGCTAGTCCCTTCTTCTCCTCGCCGGAGCCAAAGCCCTTCAGCTGCACCACCAGCTCACTGAGGTCAGCGCCCACCTCGCCCAGGTCCTTGCTGCGCACATTGCTCAGGGCGTTCTCGGAGAAGCCCGCCACGCTCTTCTGGGCGGCGGCGCCGTACTGCAGGACCATGTTGGTGTCGGTAATGTCGATCTTCTTGGAGAACTCCTCCACAGCCTTCTTCTCCTGCTCGGTCAGGAGCTTATCGTCCAGCTGCACCGGCTCCACGGGCTTTTCCTGCGGGGCCTCGGCCACAGCCGTGGGATCCAGGGTCAGCTCGGGAACGGCGGCCTCGGTCTCCGTGGGGTTCAGGGTCAGTTCGGGGGTCATATTCTCGCTCATAGTGTGTTCCTCTCTTTCTTATAATTCCAGTTGGATGCCGCCGTCGGACGGCTCCGTTTTGTCTTCTTTTTCTTCATTCACAGTGCGGTGAACGGCGTCCTCCGCCAGCCCCTCCCGGGCCATCATATTCTCCAGCACAGTGATGTCCGTGGAAATATCCAGCGCCTCTGCGCCGAATAGGGCGTCCAGCTGCTTTTCAAAGGCGGTAACGATGGTGCCCATGATATTCTCCACCCGCTCCATGGTGGCGCCGATGTTGCCGCCGGAAACGCCCTGAGCACCCATGCGGTCATAGGTATTGAGCAGCTTCAGGGTGGTGGGCAGGTAGTAATTCATAAACTTGCGGATCTGAGGCAGCTTTTCGGGTGTTTGCTTCACCTGATCGAAAATCTTGCCGCTTAGCTCCTCCAGCTTGCGAATCTGGCCGCTGATGATATCGTCCTTTATATTGTCGTCCAGCCGGCGCATCTCCTGCATAGCCAGCTGACCCTGGGCGATCATCTCATCCAGCGCCTGGTTGCCGGTGCGGATAGGCTCCGGCTTCACCTCGATCTCCTCCTTCACATCCTTGAAGAAGCAGCGGCCGACAAAATACGCCGCCAAGGACACCGCCGCCGCAATGACAAAATGCCCCACCCGATATAGCGGAAACACCAAAGCATAAATTCCCCAGGCCGCCGCTGCGATGTAAATGGGTGCGGCAGACTTATGCACGATCACTTTTTTCATGGCTTTGCCTCCCCCGTTTGGGCTGATTGCCTATATTATACAGTATTCCCCCGGCGGGGTCAAGAAAAAACGGGCGGCCTTTAGCCGCCCGAAAGAGTCATGGGGCAAATTCCGCAATTTAATTTCCCGGCTTCTGTCAGCCGATGCCCCTCATCCCCGTCAGGGGATCGACAAACACCGCCAGATCCGGCGCCCGGAAGGTGAACAGCAGGAACAGTGCCCACACCCCCAGCAGCACCAGCAGGCCCAGCACCGTCCAGCCCGCGCCGCTGAGCCGCCGCCGTTTCTGCAGGGACCAGCTCACCCAAAAGCTCAGCAGCACCGACACCTGAAAAATGAGGATGTCCACGATCATATTCCCTTGTCCCACAACGCCCTTGTAGCCGTAAAACAGAAGCGGGATCGCCGTCAGGCCCACCAGCAGGCCCACCGCCCGGGGCCCGGCGATGCCGCCGGAGCGCAGGACAATGTATTCCACCAGGGAAAACAAAATCCACGGCACCGCCAGCAACTTCATGTGCTCCCAGGTGGACTCATTCACCGCCGAAAACAGCGCGGCTGCCACGCTGCTTCCCGTCCAATCATATACAAAATGCAGCAGGTTCCCCGCCGCCAGTGTCCAAAATAGGCCGATAATCTCCCAGGTGCGCCAGCGCGTATCCTTCATTCCTATGCCTCCTTTGTCATTTTGTATAATTTTACGCATAAAACTCCGGTTTCATACCCCATGTTTTCCGTTGCATTTTGCCGCCGGCGGCGTTACAATAGGCCATATCAACGGTGAAGGAGCGATACAATGGATTACAATGAAATTCTGCAAGCGGCCCGCACCTGCATGGGTCCCTACTGCAAGGCCTGCCCCGTGTGCAACGGCCGGGCCTGCGGCAACACCGTCCCCGGACCCGGTTCAAAAGGTCTGGGCGTGACCTTCCAGCGCAACTACCAGAAGTGGCAGGAGATCTGCGTGCAGATGGACACTATCTGCGAAAACCGCCCTGCCGACACCACCTTTGACTTTTTCGGTGCCAAGCTGCGTCTGCCGGTGCTGGCCGCTCCCGTGGGCGCCATGAAGCTGCACTACGGCGACAAATACGATGACGCCACCTACAACGATCTGCTGGTGTCCGCCTGTCGGGATGCCGGCATCCTGGCCTGCACCGGAGATGGCATCGACGCCGGCGTGATGGCAGGTGCTCTCCAGGCTATCAACCACGCGGGCGGTCTGGGTGTGCCCACGGTGAAGCCCTGGGATAGGGACACCGTATTTGAAAAGCTGGAGGCCGTGCGCAAGGCCGATCCCGTGGCCGTGGCCATGGACATCGACGGGGCGGGTCTGCCCTTCCTGCAAAACCGCATGCCCCCCGCCGGCAGCAAGACCGTCGCCGAGCTGCGGGAGATTATCGAGTTTGCCAAAAAGCCCTTCATCCTCAAGGGCATCATGACCCCCAATGGAGCTCGCAAGGCCATGGAGGCCGGCGCTGCCGGCATCGTGGTGTCCAACCACGGCGGCCGGGTGCTGGATCAGTGCCCCGCCACGGCAGAGGTTCTGCCGGGCATCGCTGATGCCGTGGGCGGTCGGATGAAAATCTTTGTAGACGGCGGAATTCGCACGGGCCTGGATGTGTTCAAGGCTCTGGCCCTGGGTGCGGATGGCGTGCTCATCGGCCGCCCCTTCGTCACCATGGTCTATGGCGGCGGTGCCGAGGGCGTGCAGGTTTATGTGAACAAGCTGCAGAGTGAACTGAAGGACGCTATGCAGATGTGTGGCGTGCACAGCCTGGATGAGATCGGCCGCGATCAGATTTTCCGCCCGTAAAGTAAGGGAAAACATAGAAAAACAACAAAAGGGGAAACGGCTTCTATTGGGAAACCGCTTCCCCTTTTAATTTGAGCTAACGCAAGTATGCATCCACCCCCCCCCGTGCGGGGCGGGACGTCTCATAGCCCAGGCCATACGCTTGGCACCAGCCATTTCAATCCACCCGCCCCATGCGGGGCGGGACACACAAGGTCTTCGGGACAAGATCGGAATGGAAAATTTCAATCCACCCGCCCCGTGCGGGGCGGGACAATATGCATGATTGTAAAGTGGGTGAGTGATTGATATTTCAATCCACCCGCCCCATGCGGGGCGGGACCGCAGAATAATTGCGCTGCTCCATGCAGTAATTATTTCAATCCACCCGCCCCATGCGGGGCGGGACTATGCTGGCACTGCTGATTGCCATGTCATTGGGATTTCAATCCACCCGCCCCGTGCGGGGCGGGACCTTTGATGACGACGATACCTTGTTTGACGGCGAAATTTCAATCCACCCGCCCCGTGCGGGGCGGGACGAGGGTTACTTTTGTGCCTTTTGCTACAAACTTATTTCAATCCACCCGCCCCGTGCGGGGCGGGACTGGTAAGGGCCGGTGTACTCAAGGACGACCACAGCATTTCAATCCACCCGCCCCGTGCGGGGCGGGACCGTCTACATCCAATTGGTAATGCCGATGATACTTGAAATTTCAATCCACCCGCCCCGTGCGGGGCGGGACGTGGCTACCATCAACCATCCGGCGCGGGTTAAGCATATTTCAATCCACCCGCCCCGTGCGGGGCGGGACCCATCGTCCTGGGCGATGAATTCAGCGTCCAAATATTTCAATCCACCCGCCCCGTGCGGGGCGGGACGATGATGTCGAGTATGCCGGCCGCTTTACCGATATTTCAATCCACCCGCCCCGTGCGGGGCGGGACGTTATCGGCAAGCAGCATCGCGCTGGCACCAGTAAATTTCAATCCACCCGCCCCGTGCGGGGCGGGACTGCAATGGTGATAATCATTCCTCGTAGTCCCCATCATTTCAATCCACCCGCCCCGTGCGGGGCGGGACATGCAATCAACGCAGCATTTATCTTGACTTGTATATTTCAATCCACCCGCCCCGTGCGGGGCGGGACCCGGAACAAGAGATACTATACTGACGTCCGAAAATTTCAATCCACCCGCCCCGTGCGGGGCGGGACAGCAATCATGCACAAAATTTACCCCATGCATTCTTGCGCAATACACAATACAACGTGCAGCTAAACTACTATTCGCATACCAACAAGCGTATTTTTGCTAATTATACGTTCACTTTCCGCCTGTTCGCCTGTTTTCCGGTGCGAACCTATGGGATCTCTCCTGAGAGCTTCCACTTCGCACGGTCAGATCATCAGGACCTCCTCGG
>OLOS01000405.1_pt1 | contig 47401 bp, 40 predicted proteins | sample 1672631 | NCBI WGS metagenome assembly OLOS01 (sample SAMEA3136707, study PRJEB25190) | human gut metagenome | biome: human gut; feature: human-associated habitat; material: faeces | place: Austria | collected 2013 | reverse complement strand
AGCCGGGGCGGCCTGCGGCCGTCTTGCGTCTACCCGTCCCCAGCAAAACTCCCCCAACCTTTCGGCCGGGGGAAGAGCTGTTTCTTTTTGCTTACACGGTGATGACCTTGCCCGCCTTGGTCATGGTCTCCACAATGTCATACATGTTGCCGATGGTGCCGCACTGCAGCTTGTCGGTCAGCCCGTAGAAATTCAGGCAGGTGCCGCACACAATCAGCTTGACGCCCTTTGCTTCCAGTACCTTCAGGTGCTCTATGGTCTGCTCGTTCTCAGTCACCAGCCGCACGCCGTTGTTCATAAAGCAGATGGCGGAAGGCAGGTCAGGCTTCTCGCTCAGGGTGTAGAAGAACATCTTGATGAGGGAATGGCCCAGCTCCGGGTCGCCCTCACCGATGACATCCCGCCCGGCAAATACCACATAGTCGCTCGCGGCGGGCACAGCGCAGTTCAGCAGCTCCTCAGGCATCTCCTGGGCCGGCGCGCCGGTGCGATGCATGGTAATGGTATAGCAGCCGTTCTCCTCGGCGGTCTCGGCGGCAAAGCCCTGGCTCTCCGCCAGGCGGCTCAGATTCTGTACGGCTATGGCATTATCAACCGTGATGGAAAGCGCCTCGCAGCCGGTATCCATCTCTTTTTTGGCCATCATTACGGGCATGGGGCAGGCCTTGCCTTTTGCGTCAATATGATTCATCACAATACCTCCTGTAAATGTATTTTCAGAACGGTTATTCCGCCAATAGTATACCGCTATACCTCGTAAAATGCAAGCCCATGCCATCGTTTACGAAAATTTAACGGAAAAATCCCTTGCAAATCAAAATCTTTTCGATAGAATAGATACTATACCTTAAGGAAATCTTAATCTTTCCTTTTTTATTCTTATCCATCATCCACCTGAAAGCGAGGGACTCCCTTGATCCTCACCATTCTCATCCTGCTGGGTATCGGCCTGGCCGTCTATACCTGCATCCTCCACAACATCGGCCCCATTCTTGGCATTCTGTTGGCCGTGGGCTATACACTGGGCTGCATTATTGTTTTCCTACTGCTGGTGGCGCTGCTGTCGGTGTTCATCCGTATCGATTGTCCCGCCGACCGCAGGACCCGCTTCTACCACTGGCTCATGACCAACATCGTGCAGGTGGGTATGTTCTTGCTGCGGGTGCGGGTCAATGTCACCGGCCGGGAGAAGATCCCACACGATACCCGCTTTTTGCTGGTCAGCAACCACCGCACCATTTTTGATCCTGTCCTCACCATGGCGGAGCTTTCGGAATTCACCCTGGCATTCATCTCCAAAAAGGAGAATTTCAAGATCCCCATCGTCAATAAACTTATGCATATGTGCTTCTGCCTGCCGCTGGACCGCGAGGATAACCGCGCCGCCGTTAAGACCATCAATGAAGCGGTGGAGCTTTTGGATGAGAATGTCGTTTCCATGGGCATCTACCCTGAGGGCCAAACCAATAAAACCGAGGAGCCACTGCTGCCCTTCCGCAATGGCGCCTTCAAGATCGCCCAAAAGGCCAAAGTCCCCATCGTGGTCTGCGTCATCGAAAATACCGAAAAGATCCTTAAGAATTTCCCCTGGCAGCCCACCACCGTCAATCTTAAGGTACTGGAGGTGCTGCCCTACGATAGCGAGCACCGCGGCACCAGGGATGTCAGCGAGCATGTGTGGCCGCTGATGTATCACGCCCTGGTGGATTGCTACCCCGGCAGCGGTACCCCGCACCAGTACGCGGAACAGCCCGCCCCGGAGAAAACCGAATAAACAGAATAAACAGAATAAAGAAAAACACCCCCCGGCCGCAGTGACCGGGGGTATTTTTATAAAGTTTTAGTCCTTGATCCCGTCGATCAGCTCCAGCAGCTCTGCCTTGGGCCGGAAGCCCACCGTCCGTCCGGTCAGCGCGCCGTTTTTGCTGAAGATCAGCGTCGGGATGCTGCTGACCCCAAACTGGGCCGCCAGCCCCGGCTCGTCATCCACATTCACCTTGCAGAACTTGATGGCCGGCTCCTCCGCCGCCAGCTCCTCAATGACCGGCGAGAGCATCCGGCAGGGACCGCACCACGGCGCCCAAAAGTCGATGCACACCGGCCGGTCAGCGTTTACTACTTCCTGTTCAAAATTTTCCGCGTGCAGTTCGGTTATATTCATTGCCATATCATTTTTCATCCTTTCTCACCGGGTGTTCCGGTTACTTATATTATACCACAGCAGTATAGTTATAGCAAGGCTTCCGTCAAAAAATCTCCATGTTGCAGGAATTTCAATGAGAAACTTTCATATTTCCAGCCTTTTTACCGTCTTTTTTATCAAAAAGCCAGCTAAGATGAATTTATGATTTGGAAAAACTACAAAAAATGCGTCAAACCCGTTGACATTCCCGCTTTCATCCGCTACAATATGCAACATAATAAAAAGCAACGAAGGGAATTAGTAGTACAAAGATCCCCCAAAGAGAGCAGCCGGTTGGTGAGAGGCGCGGGTGTGGTTTTGTATGAAGCTCTCCCGGAGCCGCGCACCGAAAGGGAACCCCGGTAGGCTGCGCTGGGCGCCGCCCATTACAGCGGCAGGGTGTCCTTGGCACCCATAAGGCGCTGCCCGTGAGGGCGGTGCGAAGTAAGGTGGTACCACGCAGGCGTTTTTCGCTTTCGTCCTTATGCCGAAGTGCAGGGGCGGGGGCGTTTTTTTATACCCTTTCCCGCACAAATCCCGTGAAAAATTGTGTAGAGAAAGGAAGTATCGTAAATGCTTGAAACCATCAGCAGTATCAATTCTACCGTCAATGGCATCGTGTGGGGTGTGCCCGCCATGGTGCTCATCTTCGGCGTGGGTCTGTACCTCAGTATCCGCACCGGTTTCCTCCAGTTCCGCAAGTTCGGCACCGTGTGGCAGAATACCATCGGTAAGCTGTTCCATCGCTCCACCGAGGCTGGTCGCGGCGCCGTCACCCCTTTTCAGGCGGTCTGCACCGCCTTGGCAGCTACCGTCGGCACCGGCAATATCGCCGGTGTGGCAGGCGCTATCGCCATCGGCGGTCCCGGCGCTGTTTTCTGGATGTGGATCTCCGCCCTGCTGGGCATGGTGACCAAGTACAGCGAGGTTACGCTTGCCGTTCATTACCGCCAGAAGAATAAGCACGGCGACTGGGTCGGCGGTCCTATGTATTATATCCAGAACGGTCTGGGCAAGAAGTGGAAATTCTTAGGCGTACTGTTTGCCATTTTCGGTATATTTGCGGTATTCGGCACCGGTAACGCTACGCAGGTCAATACCATCGTTGCCTCCATTGATACCGCTCTCATCAGCTTCGGCGTGATGGAAGCCGGCAGCACCGCGACCCTCAATCTCATTCTCGGCATTGTTATTACTGTTTTGGTCGGCATGATCCTGCTGGGCGGTATCAAGCGCATCGGTCACGTGGCGGAGCGTCTTGTGCCCATTATGGCGCTTTTGTATGTGGTGCTGGGTCTTGGCGTTATCATTGTTCACATCGGGAATCTCCCTGTGGCGTTCTCCTCCATCATTAAGGGCGCCTTCAATCCCACCGCTGTGACCGGCGGCGTAGTAGGCGCCATGTTCACCGCCGTACAAAAGGGTGTTGCCCGCGGCATCTTCTCCAATGAAGCCGGTCTTGGTACTGCCTCTATTGCCCATGCAGGCGCCGAGGTCAATGATCCGGTGCAGCAGGGTCTGTTCGGTGTCTTTGAGGTATTTGTAGATACCATCATCATCTGCACCTTTACCGCGCTTGTTATCCTGTGCAGCGGCGTGCCCATCAACTTTGGCGCGGATGCCGGCGCAGAGCTGACCATCAGCGGCTTTACCAGCACCTATGGCAACTGGATCACCATCTTTACCGCCGTGGCGATGTGCTGCTTTGCCTTTACCACCATTTTGGGTTGGGGCTTATACGGCGCCCGCTGCAGCGAGTATCTCTTTGGCGAAAAGGTCATCAAGCCCTTTATGGTCATCTATTCGCTGGTCGCCATCATCGGCGCAACGGTCAAGCTGGATCTTTTGTGGAGCATTGCCGAGACCTTCAACGGCATGATGGCGATCCCCAACCTCATCGCCGTGGCGCTGCTTTCGCCGGTCGTTCTCAGGCTCACCAAGGAGTACTTTACCCGCCCCAAGGAAAGCCCCCTCTGCAAGTAACAGAGCAATGATTTGATATCCCGGATTTTCTCCTGCAAAGGGCAGCGCTGCGGCGCTGCTCTTCTGTTTTGCATAAAAATTACACAAGAATTTGTGCACCTCCCCAAAATTTCTCATTTAGGTTGACATCCCCTGCCCAAAAGTGGTAGTCTTATCCTGTTCTTATATCCCCATGGGGATATTTTTGTGTTTGCTCCGCAAACACAACCCCACCTGCGGGAAAAATAAAAAAGAGAAAGAGGTATACAAAATGAAAAAGTTTTTAAGCATTTTGCTGGCTATCCTTATGCTGGCCGTCATGCTGCCGGTCACCGCTATGGCCGATGAGGGTGCTACTGGTGATGGTTCCCAGTCCAACCCCTATACGCTGACGCAGCTTGGCGCTATGGATCGTGATGCCTACATCACTGCCCAGGAACGGCTCGGCGGAACTATGTATGTCACCGTTGGCAATTATAGCTATGATACTAACGGTGTTCTCGGCAATGGCGTTCGCAATGATACCACCGGCCAGACTGAAGACCGCAGCGTGCTGAATGGCTACAATTCCAATGGCTACCTTGGCGAGAAAAATGACGGCACCAAAGGTAATGACGGTGCCAACGGTAAAAATATTGTTTTTGTTGGCGGTACCATTACCAGCGGTGCTACCGGTTATACCAATATTGATAACATCGGTACCAGCCTGCTGTTGGCTGTTCCGGCCTACACCCATGTAACCTTCCAGGGCACCACCTTTAACGGTGTGTTCAGCTTTAACTATCAGCTTTACACCAGCCCCTGGAGCCAGCTGGGCTGCGTGGATTTTGAGAACTGCACCTTTAATGGCATTATCGTCGGTGCTATGGCTACACAGAGATTGGTTTTCAATAACTGCACTTTCAATAACTACACCAATACGACTGATGCCAACAATTCCAACCCCACTTGGATCAGACCTGCCTACGGCAACTGGAGTCCCGATGATAACAAGGGACAGGGAAGCGACTTCAGCTCCCTCACCAGCATTACCTTCACCAACAACAAGGTTACCAGCACCCGTCCTGTCAAGTTTGAGTTTATTTCTCAGTGGGATATTACTACAGCCATTACTGCTACCGATAACAAATTTAATATTTCCCCGCAGGATGGCGATACCAGCACCAAGAATGTTGGTTTGTACTTTGGCCCTCACCAGAAGACCAATGCGATAAATCTCATTGTTGGCGGCAATACCAAGAGCGCAAATACCGCTGCCATGTATGTGATTCCTGAAGGCTGGGATAGCATTTCTGCAGATTCTTCCATCAAGAACAAGAGTGGAGACGAAATCAAACTTACTGATGTTATGGAGTGGAAGTCTAATAAACAACTCACTCTTGACCCCACTGGTAACGGCAAGGATGAGAACGCATCTACCGTCATCATCATCGACCGCCCCGCCGAGGACACCCCCAAGACCGAGCCCGAAAAGAATCCCTCCACCGGCGCCAATGATGTGGTCGCCGCCGCGGTCGCTCTCATGGCTGTTTCCGCTCTTGGCATGGCCGTCCTCGCCCGCAAAAAGTAATCCGTGATTCACCCAAAAGCTCTCCCGCGCCGGGGGAGCTTTTGCTGTGCTGGCCGAGATGGCGGCGCTGCCTTCCGGCATTCCGCAGGGAATGGAAAGCAGAAATATTGTGGTGGGGCCGTTCCAGGCGCAAGCACAAAGCAAAAGCACCTTTTGTACGAGGCACTCGGAGTGTCAGAGAAGGTGTGGTAAAGAGATGCCCCCTCCGCAACTGGAGGGGGTATTTTACTGTGTAGTTTCTGTGTAGCCTATATGCAAAAAGACCGCAAGAAACAGCAATATTTGCAAAGGCTAAAAATGCTGAAAACCCGCATGAACAAAAGAAAAACCCGCATTTCTGCGGGTTTTTCCTTTGGCGGAGATGGAGGGATTTGAATTATGGCTGGATTTTTTGCTGTGCCCAAAATGCACGGTCAATTTCGTTCAGCCTGTTTCTTGCTTCGTCGAGCATAGACTGCCGAATGTGAGTGTAACTATCTGTAACAGCATAAGACGAATGTCCCATCATTTCCTGTATTACCCGCGGGTCGATACCGGCTTCCTTGCAGTTGGTCGCGAAGCTGTGCCGTAATTGGTGAAAGGTCGTTGAGCACTGGACATATCCATGACCTTTGCGGGGTTGAGCCATACCGTGTCGGACGCAAAATGCCTGCCAGCCCTTTTCAACCTGATGGCAGCGCAGCAGCGTTTTCCCGTCAAAGGAAAAAACATAATCATTCGGATTGCCGACAAATTTTCCGGACAGACTATCCAGCATAACAACGCGCCTGATCCCGGCCTTTGTTTTGGGCTCCTTAATGTGAGGGGTATTGCCGGTAAAGTACACACTTTTTGATACATGTAAAATGTGGCGGGCGTTATCAATATCCTTGAACTGGAGAGCCAGGGCTTCACCTTTCCGCAGACCGGTACACTTGATCAGAAAGCCAAGCCGGGAGTACATATCCTCATTCCATGCTTCGGAGATTATTTTTTGATCCTTGGCAGGGGCCTCCTCTCTTTGTGCAGAGGGCCGGCCGGCGGTGCGGTATTTGGCGTCGGTAGGGTTAAATGTAATGTCGCCGCCCAGAATGGCAAGAGCCATCGTCTGGCTGATGAGCTGGCGGTGGGTAATGACAGTCTTTTTGCAAAAAGTTTTGCCGAGGCTATCAAGGAAAGCCTTGATCATTGCCGGAGTAATTCCCCCGACCGGAAGATCCCCGAAATGGTCAACACACCTTCGGAACGGAGACTGATAGCCGCGGACTGTGTTGGGCGCAAGCTCTCCCCAGGATTGCTTCAACTGCTCTGCATAAAAGCGATACACTCTCGTTTTGTCCGTGCCGGCTTCTGCTTTGTTCTTTGTGCTGCACCAAGGGCAGCATACCCAGTCCTGGTGTAATTCTCTTTTGCAGGTCTTACAAATCATAATGATCACTCCTTATAAAGTTGTGCGGCTAATTATAAGGAGACTGTCATTTTTCGTCAATTAACTCGTAAAACAAAACATATCCCCGGCAGCAAGGTTGCACAACAAAATGGTAGGGCCGGTTCAATTCCGGATGCCGGGGTCCTTCACTGGCCACCCATAGGAGTGGCCCAATCTCTCTCTCTTTTGGAGGAGGGCCAGACAGTGGCCCTCCTTCCAAAGGCGAGAAAGCCGAAAGAAAGGGGCAGGACAATGTTATTTGAGGTTCTATTTGATGGGAAGGTAAGAGCGACCACTGAACATCCGGAGTGTATCCCGGAAAGGAACACACTCCGGGAAATGGAGGGTGCGGGATATGCCTTCCGTGTAAACGGGAAGCGCTGCAAGGCAAAGGATGTCGCTGCCGTTACACAGGGATAATTATTGTTGTTCAAGTTGAACAGTAAGGAAATTACAGCGAACACATACAAGAAGGAGACCACCATGAAAAGGCACAAAAAGGTTCTGTTTGAGCAGATTAAGGAAGAACAACAGAGCAAGCGAAAAAAGAAACCTTCTGCGGTATACTACTTTGCAACAGATGCTGTTTGGAATATCTTAAAAGTTGTGCTGGTGGTGGTCGGATCCCTCGTTCTTTCGGTGGCGGTGTCGGTCATTGCCACAGCCATCAATAACGGCCAGGCGCCGGATGCAGCAGTATTATCATTCTGGGTTAAGATGAAGGAATCCTTTCATTCGCTATTCGGGAGGGGGATGACATGAATTTAATATACTATAACAGCTTTGCGGAGCATATGAGAAAAACCTACACATCGGACTGCAGCATCTATTTGGAAAGCCGTGGTGTGATGGAATTGATGGCCGGGGCAGAGCTCCCGGAACAGCTGCTGGAGCAGTACCTTGGGTACATCGGGCCAAAGTACATCGTTTCGGAAAGCCGGCTGCCGCTGATGGGAACGGATAATGTTTTTTCTCGATTTGTTTTTTGTACCAAAGCGGGGCAGAGGAGATTGCTTGTTGTGCTTTCGACAGAACGCCGTGAGGCTTATGAGGGAGATATTACAGCAGAGATAATCAAAGATATTCGAGAGTTTAGAGAGGGGGTGGAGAAATGAGTGTTAAAGTAGTGGTTGCCGTCGGAAACAGGAAAATCGAACGGTGCATCGCCAGAATGGAAGCGATAGATGTTTTGACAACGGTGCGGAAAAGGGAGGCTGTTCTGGATGCGGTTATCAATTACAATCCCCATGCCGTAATTCTTTCAAGGGAATTAAGCGGCAAAACGGAAATGACGGATGTGATCCAGCGCTGCAGGAATCTGAAGGAACAGTGCCGGATTGTATTCATTTATGGGGAAGTCGATGCGGAATACAAGTATTTTTCTGATTTTCTGGTGCGGCAGGGGATCTACAACATCCTTACCGGTGCGGTTGATGAGGATCGGCTGGAGGATGCAATCGAACGCACATACACCGCGGAGGATGTTGTGGGGTATCAAGCGGGACCAGAAGAGGATCGGGAGCCCATACCGAAGCCTATTCCGGAGGTGCGGCCGGTAGCGGCACCGGAGCAGGAAAAAGAGCTGGAAATACTGCTGGTGGAAAAAATCGTCGAACGAGAAACGATCCAAACCAAGGTGCTTGGTAATGTTGTGATCGGGGTGGCAGCGCTTTACCCGCACGGCGGCAGCACGCACACGGCATTGGAGCTGGCGGCCTGCCTGCACCGGCTTAAAAAGGATGTTGGTGTGTTGACCGACCGGGAGGTTTTTCGTCGAGCCAAAGATTATTATTTGCTCAAAGAGAGCAACGGCTGCATTGTGCTGGAGGGGATCTCGATCTATACCGATGAAGCCCAGGCGCTGGGCTGCCACCGGGTGGTGATCCGGGACCTGGGGAGATTGAATGGCCACAACACCGAACAGTTTTTGAAGGCAAGCTGCAAACTGTTGGTGTGCGGGGTGTCGGCGTGGGAGATCGACGCCTTGACGGATTATCTGCGCGGCAACAAGTATGCAGATACGATTGAGTACCTTTTATGGCCGGCAAATGAAGCACAGGCAAAGTCTTATATTAAGAACCTGCGGCAAGGGAAGTGCCGGGGCTATGCCGTTGCCTATAACCCCGATCCATTGATAAAGAATACAGAGAACACAAAGATGTTCCAAAAGCTGCTGCAGCCGCTGATGGATACAATATAGTGTGTACCGTTTCTTTATTCACATTAGCGGAAATGCTTTTCAAATGAGTAATTCCGGGAATGCTAATTGAAATAAGGCGAGGATTGGCCGCTTGTTATTCCAAATTTGCTTGACAAATTGAAATAAGGGGAATATGATTAAGTTAGTATTCTGATCTTGGAAAGGGAGTGAAAGGAAAATGAACGATCGTGCCGGTTACTGGAAGACAAACCTATCCGGAGAAATGGCGTACCAATCATTCGTGCCTTCTCCCCTGCCGCCGACGCCGCCCATCGAGATAAGCGAGGATATTCTTGAACAGCTGATTAAGGCGAATTCGCAGCTGGCCATCCTGGAGAGCGTGACAACACGCATTCCCGATGTCGATTTGTTTGTCTCCATGTATGTGAGAAAAGAAGCGCTCATGTCCTCTCAAATCGAAGGAACACAGGCCACCCTGGAGGATGTTCTTGATCCGCTGATCGAAGACAATACAAACCGTAATGTTGCAGATGTTGTCAATTACATCAAGGCAACCGAGTATGCCATTAGGAGACTCCATGAGCTCCCGCTCTGCAATCGCTTGCTCAAGGAGACCCATGCAATCCTTATGGAGGGCGTCCGGGGGCAGGAAAAGAACCCGGGAGAATTCAGGTGTTCTCAAAATTGGATTGGCGGGAAAGGCAGCACGCTGCGGAATGCAAAATACATTCCTCCATCTCCCGATGACATGACGGAGGCGATGTCCGATCTGGAAAAATACATCAATGCCGATGATAGATTGGATGGCTTGATTCGTGCTGCACTGATCCACTACCAGTTTGAAACGATACACCCCTTTTTGGATGGCAATGGGCGCATAGGACGCCTGCTTATCACTTTATTCCTGATGGAGAAAAAGATCTTAACTACCCCGGCTCTATATATCTCATACTTCTTAAAAAAGAACCGTGTGGAGTACTATGATCGCATGACAGAGGTGCGGAGCAAGGGAAACTATGAGCAATGGGTAAAGTTCTTCCTGCAGGCCATTGCCGAATCGGCGAAAGATGCCATAGCGGCCATCGATGAGCTGACGGCCCTGCATGATAAGAATGTTGACCTTGTTGCCGGAATGGGGCGTGCTTCCAAAAATGCGATGCTCGTGTTTCGGTACCTGGAAGCAAACCCAATCATCGAAATCGGAAAAACCGCAGAAGCATTGGGGATTACCTTCGGGACCGCTTCCAATGTAGTAGAAAGGCTTTCCTCTGCAGGAATTTTGGAACAAACCACGACCGGCAGGAGAAACAGAACCTTTGCCTATAAGGACTATCTTGCTATTCTCCGCAAAGGCACATGATGAAAAGCCCCCCATTGAGGGGCTTTTCTGTTGCCCTTTTTCCAATAACATGATAAACTGAAGTCAGAGAAGACATAAAAAGAACAGGAGGTATTTACCATGAAGAGACTTATTGCAGTGATCCTAGTTGTTATGCTGCTTTGCTGCGCAGCTTGCGGCAAGAATGTTCCTGATATCGAGGATGAGCAGCACGGTACGAATGAACTGATGGGAAAGGAAGAGAACCCCGGGGAGGAAACCGGAACCACCGAGGTCACCCCGCCGGTTGAGGAGCAGAACCCCACAGACCCCGGCGAGGAGGCCAAACAACCGGAAGAGGTCAAGGAACCGGAAGAGACCAAGGAACCGGAAGAGGCGAAAGAGCCGCAGACGCCTGCCAAGGAGCCAGAAAACAAACAGCAGCAGAACCCAGGCCAGCAGCAGGGGCAGACCCAGACCGGCCCCAAGGATGGGGACACAAAGATTGAGAACGGGCAAAAGTATGTCTACGATAAATGGATGGGCTGGATTGAAGACCACCGTGGCGAAGGCGGTGGAGGAGCAACCGTTTGGGATGGACCCAGCGAGCTTTCCGGCAACAAGGTCGGCGTTATGTAATTCCCAAGACAACCGAATACCGGGTGAGCAAGCAGTCGCAGTAATGCGGCTGCTTTTCTATATCTCAAAATGAAAAGGAGACAGAAAGCATGAGGAAACGCATTTTATCAGTCCTGCTGGCTGTGATGTTTCTCTTTACCGGTTTGCCCGGCACAGCCTGGGCGGTCGGTGAGGGCAACATGGAGGCCGGCGGCGGCCAGACCGAGACCGTGACGGGAGACAGCTTCTGGAACGGCGATTGGGGCATCCGCTTCTGCGTGGTCGATGTGGCCAGTCAGACGGTGGTTTCCGCAACCTATGATGCGGCAAACAAGAGCTCTGGATACGAGAATTACAAGCACTACGGAAAAACCAATAAGTTCGACTACCGTAATGGGGCACCACTTAATGGACAGATTGGCACATACGGCTGGAACACTCCACCCGTAACCATCCCCACCATTGTCCGCACAAGCGGTGCGCCGGATATCAAGGCGATCAAGGATTACTTTACCGATGAGACGGTCATCCGCTGGATCGGGGATGTGACCGGAATGGCATATGATACCCTGATCAGCGGTGACTACAAGCTGTTTATCGAACCGATTTTGTACTATACCTTTGATAGTCAAAAGTACGCGATGACCGCAACCGAGGCGGCGCTGTTTGACCGGGCTATCAATGGCTTGCTGCTGCGCACTATGGGTAACGCTACCCACCAGCAGCTGCCGCTGTCCCTCTATCTGGAGAAGAGCGACCTGGGCTTCTCCAAATGGGCCGGCGCCAAGACCGGCATCCAGAACGATACCAATATCATCAACTATCTCGGCATGGGTATCGTGAGCTTTATTCCGGAAGAGGAGCCGGAGCCCGGGACCGGCGGGAACGGCGACGGCCCTACCGTCCCGATTTCCTTCCGAAAGACCGACCCGGAGAGATTTAATGCAGCCAATTACAATACCGGGCTTATTACCTTTGCTCCGGCATCCTCCAATTCAGCTGCTTTCGATAATATCTCCGGGGCTGTGATCGAGATCTCCGGCGATGGCACAGGCGCAGGAACCTACGAGCTGCCGTGTACGGTGGAGCTGGGGGAAGGCACCTTTACCGTGAGAGAGGTCACACCTCCCTATGGGTATCTCCTCAATGACGCATGGAGCGCAGAGATCACCGTGGAGGTGGAAAAGGACGGGGAAGGGAAACCCGTTGAGGGAGCCGAAGCAGAGGCGACCATTACCGTGTCCGGCGGCGGAGGCACCGACGGCACCTCCTACGCATCGGTTGAAGATTATCGGCAGCGCGGTCAGCTGACCGTTACCAAGGTCGATAATGAGACGATTTCCCTCAACCACGGCAACTACCGCACTCCGCAGGGTGATGCTACCTTTGCCGGTGCCGTATTCGAGCTGCGGGCAGCCAAGGACATATACCTGCCCTCCACCTGGATCAAGATCTACAGCGAGGGTGACCTGGTTGCAACTGCAGTGACCGGCAACGACGGCAGCTTTACCATCAACGGTATCGAGCAGGGCGTCTATACCCTGCAGGAGATCACGCCGAGCGACGGCTATGTGTTCCAGGGCGCCAAGGCGCGTGGGCAGATTTATACCATCACCAATGCCTATACCGGCAGCGGGACCAACATCCTTTCCTTTGACGACAAAGCGGCGGGCGATACCGGCAATAAGAACCAGTACGCCAACACCGTTATAAAGGCGGATCTGACCCTTACAAAGTTTAACGAAAACCATACCGTTGAGAACGAGATGGACGGCAACGCCTATGAGATGAATAAGCAGCCTGCAGAGGGCGTTTACTTTGCGGTGTACCTGAACAGCAAGGCGGCCGCCGGCGGCAATCCCATCTATTCCACCACCGATGACCCGGTGGGGGACGGCACCTCCGGCAGCGCATCTACCGCCGGTTGGGGGTATCTCGACCTTGTAAACAATAACTTCTACTCTCCTTTGCCTGATGAGTGGTTTAAGCAGAGGGATCTGGACGCCGACAATCCGCTTCCCAACGGCAATCCCAGCGTAGAGGAGGGGAGAGCGGAGGAAACCGACCTTGCAAGGATCTCCATGAAGGACCTTTACATGGTTCTGCGGACCGACAGCACCGGCCGGGCGACGACCCTTGACCCGTCCACGGTGGTTTACTGCAGCTGGGGCGAGCTGGACAACTCCGCAGCAAACGGCACCGCAGGCATCGACTATCGGCTGCCTTACGGCTTATACACCGTAATCGAGCTGAACCCCTACGAGGGGCGCGAGCCGGACATGTTTGAGGTATTTATAGGCCGTGACCCGGAGGCAGAGCCTGCGACCGCACCCACGGAGACCAAGAGTGGGTCCGGCGAGGACTATCCCTATGCCTCCGGCTGGTACGATTTCAATTACAATTACATTCTGGAGAACAAGACCCTCAAGCAGGCCGTTACTGTCCGCAAGACCGATGCACAGTCCGGTAAGACGATCCCGGCAGCCAACACGACCTATCGCATTTGGAGCTGGGACAACATTTCTGCCAATGGGGCAACCGAGCATCCGCTGCGGCCCTATACCAGGAAGATCGTCGCGGGGGACGGTACTGTAACGGCGGACACCGTTGTACCGCCTACTGTTTCGATGGATTACAGCAGCCTCACCATCGCCCCGGGAGAGAGCGCTGCGGCACCGGAGCTTTCCCTTGACTTTGTTGGTCCGGCAGCGGTTGTTCTCAAGGATGGAACAAAGGCGATCAGCTGGACAGCGGCAGAGCAGGCGGCGATCAAGACCGACTTCGCCAATGCTTACGCTGTTTACATCGCCGACGCCGGTGTGGCCAAGGCGGAGCAGCAGACCGATGGCAACTGGTCGATAATCGGTGTGGCTGCCGGCACAACCAAATATAGCGTAAGGCTGCCCGGTGGGCAAGCCATCACCGGGACGGTGAAAGTAGCTGATGGGGCTGCAACCGCAACAAATAGCCCTGTAACCTGGAAGGTTGACGGCCACTGGATCCACCAGACCATCAGCTATCCCAACCCCCATACACTGACCGATTTCAAGACTGATGCAACCGGAACCTTTACCATGCCGGATTATCTCGTGTATGGGGATTATCTACTCTATGAGATCGAAAGCCCGGAAGGCTATGTTCAGGCGGAGCCGTTTGCATTCACCATCAATAAGAGTGATGCAAACAACAGCAAGATCTATCTGACACTGAACATCAAACAGGCGGATGTGCCGCAGAAGGCCCGGATCGTCTTTGAGAAGTCCGGCAATCTGCTGGTTGGCGCTGAAGCGTATAAGACACTGCTTTCCTTGAATGGACTGAAGCCCCTTTGGAAGATCGGACTGCTGGCCGGAGGTACAACCTTTGAGGTGTATGCCGCGGAGGACATCGCTACCCCCGAGGGAACCGTGTACTATACCGCAGGGCAGCTTGTGGAGACCGTAAAGACCGACCGCACCAGTATGGCGCAGACCTCCGAGCTGGAACTGGGCCATTATACCGTGAAAGAGGTAGCCACCACATGGGGCTATCTGACTGACGGTGAACCGATCGATGTTGTGCTTGCATATGCAGGCCAGGCGGTAACTATCTATCCGAAGTATCTGGAGGTCGAAAACATTCGTCAGAATGTCATCTTTAAGGTGCTCAAAGAAGCGGTAACCAAGAACGGCAACAAGCCTGCAAATGATGTCTACTTCGGGCTATACAATGCGCAAAGCATTTACGCTTCCGCAGATGAGGCATGGATCGTAATGCCGCGCAGCAACTTCATCATCAAGAAGGGCGAGACTGTGACCTTGGATATCGGGCTTTCCTCACTGATTGCGGATGAGCAGGTTACCGTGACGGTAGAAAAGATGGCAAACCCGGACCCGGCCGGTAAGCCCATTGAAGTGGCAAATGTAAAGAACCACGACAATCGAGTATTTGAACTGATCGGCACAGAGGTTGGAAGCACCACCTTCGTTGTTTCGGCGGCAGGGCTCTCGATTGAGGGAACCATCGAAGTGCTGGCGGAAGATGCAGAGCTGCCGGATCCGATGCCGGAGGCAAAGCCGGCCAGCAGTATGCAGGATGGGGAGAATACACTGACAATGACCGTCGCAAGGACCAACTACCGGTTGATTGCCGGGAAGCGTGTCGATGAAAGAACCGATAAGCTGGATGTGACCTTCAGTGAAGACGCAGCACAGGAATACTCGGTGCATGTGAAGGATAAGAGCGTTGTGGTTTACGATCCCGACAGCAGGTGCTTCTTCGGCGTTGCGGCCGGCAGCACCACCTTTACCGTACAAAACACAGATGGCCTTATTGTAGAAGGCACCATCGAGGTCCTGGCGGATCCGGAGGCCGTTACCGGCGATGATTTGACCGGCCGGAGCTCCGGAGAGACCTCCACAGAGGCAGCTGCTCCGGAGACCGAAAAGGAAGACGGAGCCGATGCACACTCCTCTGAAGATGAGCAGGCCACAGAGAATACCGATGGCAGCCAGGCAGAGGAAGGACCTCCTGCGGAACCGCCCGCAGTTCCTGCAGAACTGCCTGCGAAACCGCCTGCTGTTCCTACCGATGCCGAGGGCGACGATCCGGAGCCGGAGCCTGTAATCCCTGCAGCAGAGATCCCAGCTGCAATTCCCGGCACTGCAACAAAAGAGAAGGAGGCGGTACTTCCCAAGGTACTTATTCCCGCAGACTCTTTACTGGAGGTCATCCGCATTAAGGACGGTGTCGGCACCTCTTCCTTGGATCTTCCCCTTGGCAGCTACTATATCCGAGAGCTGAAGGCACCGGCCAATTATGAGTATGATCCCGACCAGCGCTGGTACTTCCGGTTTATGTACTCACCTTTGGCCGGCACAACAGTTACGGTGACGGCAAACGGCGGCCATGTTATCGTCAACAAAACAGATGAAAGACCGCCGGTAATTATTATTCCGGAAGAAATTGGCCGCATGGAGCTGCATAAGCCCAAAGGCCCCAACTATTCAACCACAACAAACCCGGGAACCGGCGCCGGTGAACCATGGGAAGAAGCAGAACTGATCAGGGAAAGAAAAACAAAGGATGCTTTGATTAACACCTATGTTTTCACAAGTGACCGGGAGGACGATGAGCTGCAGTTGGCAAAGAAGATCTCCGATGGAGATGTGACCTGGAGACTGCGGGGCATCGATTATCTGCTGCTGCGCACGATCCCATCCGGGAAGCGCATCGAGGAAACCGTTTCCTTTGACTCGCTGGACAACAAGAGTGTACCGGAGACTTATACCGTGACGGTAGATGGAGAGGAGATCATTCTTCAGCTTGAAAAAGCCGATTACACCGAGCATCGCAGCGAGGGCACGCAGGGCTACTGGAGCTGGGATCCGATTACCGTAACAGGTACGCTGTACGGCAGCCCGACAATGACGAAATACTATCTGGGCGATGAGCTGATCCCATATAATGATAGCGCCCCGGTTATCGGCGGTTATGAGACTGCTTATCTGCAGTACCTCGGGCTTAATGCCGACAACTTCCGGATTAAAAGCGGAGCATGGAGCGGCGAGTGGGCGACAGGCAGCGATGGTCAGTCCTTACGCAATGTGACCTTCCGCTGTAGCCGGCTGACCTGGCACGAAGGCAACCCCGCAGTAACCTATTATTCCGCGGAAGCGGTCTACTCTAACGGACTGACTGATGGACCGGAACGCTATGAAATCCAAGCAACTGCAACCTATACCCCCAGCAGGGCGGCTGTTGTGGCTGCCGCTGTTGGCGGAACCGGGGCAATCGTTGTTTGCGCGTTCCTTTGGATCCGCCTTAACAATGCCCGCTTCTTCGATCCGGATGGTCGCCCGATCGGCAGAGGCCGCGTCAAGCGGACCAGAACGGCCGACACGGTTCTGATCGGTAAAGCAAAGTATAGGCTCGTTGAGATTGAGGAGGATCGCCTTGATGAGGAGTAAGCTGCACAGAGGAGAAGGACCGGAACGGTAAAAAATATTGTCTTCTTCGTGAAAATAATGTAGAATAGGAACGAAAGGACGACCAAACGGTTGGCGGCGCCCCTTTTTCTGTATCTTCGGGGGCAGCTTCTTTGTGGTGCAATCGTAGAGACAGCAAAAAGAAGCAACCGCCTCGTCTCCAAGCATGCGGTTACTTCTGTAACACTATTGGGGACTACCGTCACCGGCCGTCCTTTCACCCTTATTGCAGCGCATCCGTTTTCAAAAGTCAACATAGAGAATAACCCATGATATGAGAGGCCCGCCAGCCGGAAAACACCCGATTGGCCGGCCCTTTTCTTATGCCGAAGCAAAGGATGAAAGGATGTGATGTAATGCCCGGAAAAGGCTATCGGGTGGATACGGATTTTAAGCTGCGGCCGGACCGCAGAAAGAAGAGAGCAAAGGCGGCTTTGGTGGCGTTGGCTATCATGGTGCTGCTGGAGGGCTATCTGTTCTTACACTATCTCTCATGGCTCGGCAAAACCGGAGAGACCCCCGGCATTGTTGCGTTTATGACCTCCATGGGGGCACTGTTTACCTTCCTCCCGACGGTTCCTCTGTTCTCTGCGGATACATGGAGAGCACTGGGCCGGATGTACCTTGCCGGCCTGCCGGTGATGGCGTTGATCCTTGGCTTTTTCCTGCTTTCCACCAAGCGCCTGGATCCCTTCCGCGGCGTCGAGTATGGCTCTGCCCGGTGGGCAAGCGGGGAGGAGCGACGCGCATTTTCCAACCCCGATCATACGATCCCTGTGGCAGAGGGGCTTTATGTTGACCCCCAAAACAATGATCTGAAAAACCTGCATGAGCTGGTGGTCGGTGATACCGGTGCCGGAAAGAGCTTCCGCGTCGTTATCCCGGATATGCTGCAGATGACCGGCAGCTATGTGGTCGCCGATGTCAAGGGAACGCTGTACCGGCAGACAAGGCAGGTCATGGAGGATAACGGCTATAAGGTGCGGGTATTAAACCTCAAGGACCTGCGATACTCCAACTGTTTTAATCCACTGGAGTATTTGGAGCGAGAGGATGAAGTGATGGCTTTGGTGGACACCTTTGTCTTTAACAGCCGCACTGACGGAACCGGGCAAGGTGATCAGTTTTGGGAAGACTCGATGGCCATGCTCCTGACCTCCGTACTCACCTATCTGGTACAGACGGAGGGGGAAGAAAAGACCTTTGCCAGGGCACTGGAGCTGATCGGCGGATTGGTTGTTATTAAGGGGGAGATCATGCCGTTTTCCCCCTATGAGATCCAAATGAGGATACTGGAGGCGACCGACCCCGGCAATGCTGCATTGACATTCTATAAGCAGTTTAAGCAGGCCCCTGCCGAAACGCTGCAGTCCATCCTGATCTCCACGACCAGCAGGTTGCGGCTTTGGAATATCACCGATGTAAAGGTCCTGACGGCAAGAGATGAAATGGATATTGACGGGCTGGTGGAGGAAAAAACGGTCCTGTACCTTGTGCTGCCGCCACAGAACCGTACCTACCGTGTCATTTCGGCCATGTTCTTATCAACACTGTTTTCCTACATCCAGCGCAAGGCGGAGCGTGAGGGCGGCGGCAAGCTGCCGGTGCCGCTGGCGTTACTGTTGGATGAATTTGCGAACCTTGGCAAGATCAATGACTTTTCCACCATCCTGACACTGGTGAGGTCCTACGGGATCCGAGTGGTACCGATCATTCAGTCGGTGCAGCAGCTTGAGCATAACTATGATAAAGATGAGGATACGATCGTTTCGAACTGTGCGATCTATAACTATCTTGGCACCAACAGCGTCAAGACCCGTGAGGATTTGGTTAAGCGCCTTGGAAAAACCACCATCACCGAGGAAAACAGCAGCCGGAACACCGGCGGGAAGCAAGGCGGCGGTTCTCTTTCTGACCGCGGTGTGGGCCGGGAGCTGCTGACCGTCGATGAGCTGGCGGTGATCGATGCGGAAAACAAAAACTCTATTGTGCTAATGGGCGGCCGCCCATTCTTCTGTGAAAAATTCCGGACACAGAAGCACCCGTTGTTTTCCCGGATTGGTAACGACATAAAAGGCAGCGCCGGTTATGCGAATAACCGATCCATTGAGGAGGATTATGCCCGGCTGGCGCTGCAGCACCGGGAACAGTACGAAAAAGAATGCCGGGGGGAACAGCTGATGGAAGCGGGATTTGCAGAGGGGCTGAAGGAGGTCGAAGAAGGTGGGAAGGCACAGGAGCTCGGAGTGAGACCTCCGCTGACGGTGCAGCTGCTGCAGCAGCAGCGGGAGAGAAATAAACAACAAGGACCGGAACAAACAAACTATCAAAGACAGGAGGAAAGCAAACATAAGTATTCGGAGAATAACCTTTGGCGGGAACTTGACGGCTGATCCGGAGGTACGGCAGGCGGGAGGAAATACGGTCTGCAACTTTTCCATTGCCTGCGATGACTACCAGGGTGGCCAGGAGGTCACGGATTTTATTGACTGTGATGCGTGGGGAAAGGTCGGGCAGTCTATTGCCGATAACTTCAAAAAGGGCAGCAGGATCTTCGTATCCGGGGCTTTTGGCTGGCAGCGCTATACCACCACGGAGGGCGAAAAACGAAAGGCTTTCCGGGTGCGTGTGACCGACTGGGAGTTTGCAGGATACAAGCCGAAGGAGGGCACCGTGGGAAACGAGAGTAAAAAAGGTGGTGAATAACAATGTATCTGGATCAGATCACCAATGACGAGCTGGCCGATGTCGGCCGGTTGACGGAAATGACAATCCGGGCCGGGATGACGGTGATGAGAACTGTTACCCAGTACAAGGAGCGGCAGATGGCCGAGCTAACCGCCGAGCTGAAGGAGTATCGGCTGGCCAATCCGCTGTTGCCAAAAGGAGATATCTCCGATCTCTCCTACTTCTGGGCATCGGACAGCCTGCCAAAGCAGACAGTGCAGGAGATGCCGGGACGGATCAAGGAAAGGATGGAGGCGTTGCTGGCAGGGCTGGAGAGACAGGGGATCGTGCTGGCCGGACCGGACAGCTGGACACTGACGGAACCCGGGCGGAAGGTCATCTATGACAAAAACTTCGTGCAGGATGCCCTCAAGGCGGATATCGAATATGCCGGAAAAGTACAGCAGGCTGCCGGGCAGAAAGCACCCATTCTGCAGGATGCCGGAGGGGAAACGGTCTGGAGGAGCACCGGGGAAGAGCTACGCAGGATCAAGGAGACTGCAGCCGGGAACCCCAAGGAGGCAATGAAGGCCCTCCAGCAGATTGCCCGTGCGCTAAAGCGTGACGAGAAGCTATGCGGCGGCGAGCTGCAAACGGCCATAGACCGCACCATGAGGGAAATTGTTGTGGAAGGGAAGCCGCCGGCCGAGACCATTGCAGAGCTGACTGAAACGGTTGGCCACTCCGCCGATGAGCTACTGATCAACTTTAACGACCTTACAATGCGCACGGAAAACGAGATCCGCAGGGAGGCGGTCAAGGCAGCAGCTGCCGGCGCAAAAGCTCCTGCCGTTGCTGCGGCTCCGATTATTGCCGCTGCCGGGGCACTGGCAGACGGCGTACAGAAGGCGGAGCGGCAGATCACCAGATAGGAGGCACTGTCTATGAGAGTTAAGCTGCTGAAATTGGAGCTGCAGGACGGCTCCAAGGTGAAAGCGACGGCGGATATCCAGCTGGGCAGCCTTTTGGTGATCCGGGGCGTTAAGCTCGTGAGAGTTGACAGCGGCCGCCTGGTGGTTTATATGCCATCCTACCCGGAGGGGAAAAAGTATTTTGCCGCCGTTGAGATCAAGGACCTGAATGTTTTGGCGGAGATAGAGACCCTGCTCCTTGGGGCCTACCCCAAGCTGGCACAGGGCAACAGAAAAGAGAAAAGCAAGTAACCAAAAGTGCAGATGCCCGAAACCCATTGCTCGATCAAGGCTTTCGGGCAAGCTGCTGTTTCAGAAAAGGAGAAATAACTATGGATATGACTCAACCCAAAGCTCTGTTCGACCTGCTATACAGTGTAATTATCGGAATTATCGGCATGGCCGGTGTTTTGTACGGCGGCTACTCCATTTGGGATGGCTTTACCAACGACCAGCCGGAAAGCAAGAAAAAGGGGATAACGATCATACTGGTTACGGTTTTCGTAATTATCTTCCTCTTTGCAGCCAAGAACTTGATCCTGGGGATGGTGGGGATCGAATGAAGCGATCAGCTGTGAGATCCGTTTTGGCCGTTCTTGTGGCCATGCTGCTCCTTTGCAGCATGGCCCTTGCCGTTGGGGGAGGGGTTGCCGGGGCCGGCGCCGCAGCAGCCGGCAGCATTACCGGGCAGACGGCTGCACCTTCGAAGCCGCAGCCTGCCGAGACCAACCAACCATCGGCGACGGTGGTGGAAAGCCCAACGGAAGCAGGAAGCGAAGATGCTTCGGATGACGGGGAAACCTCGAACGGGGGGATATTTGCCAGAATAGCGGAATTCTTCCGGACTTTGCTGGAGCCGAGAAAGGACTCCGGCGAGATGGTGGAGAAAACCTTCGGCGAGATACGAGATGCGATCAATTTCGGCTTCAACACCGTGGAGAACACCTTGCGGGATAGCGGTAATTTCCCGTTTATTGACGGCTCTGCGGTAGTAGGCGCTATTGCCAATGTGATGCTGCCGATTGGCCTTCTGGTGTTCCTTATCTGCTGGAGCCTGCAGGTCATGCGCTCCGGGCTGGAGCTGGAATTATATGAAGTGAAGCATTTCATCAAGATGGGAATGGAATTCATTGCCGGACTGCTGCTGGTCACGATTGCCCCGCAGATCTGCAAATTGATCACAGCGATCAGCGATAACATGGCGTCAAGCCTGTTGGATACGGTCAGCATCCATTACGCCGATATAGCAGAGACGCTGCCCAGCACGGATATCGGAGACTTCGCTTCCAAGATCCCGATCATCGGAGTGCTGGTGCAATGGATCAATTTCCTTTGGTCGCTGCCCAGCATTTTTATGTATAACATGATCGTGATGATTACCGCGGGGATCATGCTGTTTTCGCTGGGGATCCGGATTATTAAGCTGACGATCTATCAAGGCTTTGCACCGTTGTTCATTGCCGCCGGGGCCAACCAGGATACCAAGCGGTTCTGCATCAACTTCCTCGCCAGCTACATCCTGCTTTCCCTGCAGCTTGTGGTTATGACGGTGGTATATGCCATGTTCCGCACTTCCTTTGCGGCATACCTGGCGAGCGCCGCCAGCATAACAACATTCAGCTGGAAGGGCTTCTTCACCGGCGGTATCTTTATGATCATCTATGCCGTCATCATGGTGAAGTCTGACCGGCTGTTTGACAAGGTGCTGCATTAAGGAGGGGGGAAGCTATGAAAGTAACACTACCGAAGGACATCAACAAAACACAGAGGAAGGTAAGCCTTCGCAGCTGGATCACGCTCCTCATCGGGGCAGCGGCACTGCTGGGGCTTTTCTTTTTGCTCCGGCTGCCGGGGCTGCCGCCGGTCCCCTGCCTGCTTACCTGCTGCGTGCTGGCTGTACCGGTGATCCTGCTGGCATTTGGGACATTGTCTGGGCTGGAACTTACCGTGATCGTCGGGCGCCTGTGGCGGGATCTGATTTATAACGCCAACCGGCGGCCGTTCCAAAGGAGGGATTAACGCTTGCTGCCAAAAAAGAAAAAACCGACCGTGACGGTCGTGGAGAACAAAGAAAAAGGGAACAAGAAGAAAACCCGGCGAGTTGTGCGCAATACCGCCCAGGATACCATTCCGTATCTGGAGCAGTACGAAAACGGGCTGTACTTAATCGACCGGGAGAAGGGGCTGGGGCGCTATGCGTTCATCTGGCACCTCGGCAACACCGACTATAGGCTGCTGAAGGATACCGAAAAGCAGAAGCGGCTGGATGCTTATAGTGCCGTATTTAATACATTGCCGCCGGATATCCACTATGAGGAGACATACATTAACCTGCCGGTTGATGAAAGGGCCATCCGGGACGCGATTCTTCCGCCGCAGGATGAAGAGGGCATGACCGAGTTTGAAAAGGCATGGCGCAAAAACCAAGCCGGCTTTGCGGATCGGTTTGCTATGCAAATGACCCGCACCGAGATCTATCTGACGCTGTCGTACCGTGTGCGTGCCAAGCTGGATAATGCGCTGGCGATCCTGCTGGCCGCCGGTGAACGGATCCAGGCATATCTCTCCGAGCTGGGGGTGACGATGGAGCCGGTTTCCGTCAAGCAATCCTTATGGCTGCTTCATGCCATCTACAACCCCTATGAGGAGGACACCTTTATCCTTCCGCCGGACATCTACCGCAAGGGAACAAAAATCCGTGACTACATTGCCCCCAGTGCGTTTCACTTCAAGCCCAATCACACCGAGCTGGGCGGTTACTTTAACCGGGTGCTGTTTGTGAATGGCTACTCCAACTCTCTCGATGACGAGTTTATTTCCTCACTGATGGACAACCGCTTTAAGGTCACCGTGGCCAAGCATGTTGACCATGTGGATAAGGAAATCGCTTTTCAGCAGATCAACGCCCGGATGCGGGCCCTGGAAAGCGACCGTCAGACCCGCAACCAGCGCAATGCCCGCAACGGCACCAACTATATTCCGTTCTTTCTGCAATCCCAGATCGATGCCTGCCGCGGTATGATGAAGGATCTGCAGGAGGCGGAGGAGCTGTTCCGTGTGGGGCTGTATATCAGCATTTCGGCACACAGCATGGAGGAGCTGGAGGACATCACCAAGGTCATTATCGGAGCCTGCCGGCAGCATCTGGTCAGCGTTAAGCGTGCTACAATGCGTCAGGAAGAGGGCTTGGCATCCATCCTCCCGCTGGGGCAGGATCGGCTGCAGCTGGCACCCTACATGATGACCAGCGGCCTTTCGATGCTGCTGCCGTTTACCTATGCGTCTGTCAGTCAGCCACATGGACTGTATTACGGAAAAAACACCTTGTCCGGTGCACCGCTTATCCTCGACCGCAAGGAGGCCAAGAACGGTAACAGCTTTATTATCGCGAAGCCCGGCGCAGGGAAGTCGATGCACGCAAAAATAGAGATCAATAATGTGCTGTTCTCCACCCACCTGGATCAGGTCATCGCGATCGATCCGGAACGGGAGTTTGTGGAGCTGTGCAGGGCACACGGCGGTACTGTGATCCGGCTGGCACCGGGTACCGAGAGCCATATCAACCCCCTTGATGCGGGACGGGATAACGGCAGGAACGAGGACTTCCTGCTGACCAAGGCGGATATGCTGCAGTCGCTGCTCGCGGTATTTAAGGGCAGCCGGCTGACCGCTGCCGAAAAGTCGCTGGTGGACCGCACCCTGCGGGAGGTTTATAAGCCCTATGTTTCCGGCGGATACCGGTCGGAGGATATGCCTACCCTCCGGGAGTTCTACAATATCATCAAAGAGAACGATCAGCCGGAGGCCAAGGACCTGGCACTGACGCTGGAGATGTATGTGTTCGGTACGGTGGACCTCTTTGCACACCCCACCAATGTGGATATGCGCAATCGCTTCATTGTGTTTGATGTGCGGGATCTCGGCGCCAACCTTAAAAAAGCCGGGATGCTGATAGCATTGGATTATATCCAAAACCAGCTGATTGCCAACAAGGAGGCAGGCATCAATACATGGCTTTATGCTGACGAATTTCACCTGTTTTACAGTGATAACGAGGACGAAAACAGTGCCGGTATCTTTTTTGAGCGTGTCTTTGCCCGCTGCCGGAAATACGGCGGCCTGGCGACCGGCATCACACAGAATGTCACAAATGTTATGGCGTCCCAGTCGGCACTGTCCATGCTGCAGAACTGTCAGTTTGTTGTGCTGCTCGACCAGGCGGGGGAGAACCTGCGGCAGCTCATTAGTCTGTATGATCTTTCCGATCAGCAGGCAGCACAGATCACCAAGGCAAAGAAAGGCGAGGGCCTTTTGATCTACAATGATCTCCCCATTCCATTCAGCAACATCTACCCCAGGGATAACATCGTCTATGACGCGTTGACGACTGATTTCAGGGATAACCAAGCACAGCTCCAAAAACGCCGTGAGAGCGCAAATTTGACGGCTGTGGAGCGTTTTAAGGACGACAATCAATAGCCGATAGAACCGCATGTTTTCGTGCGGTTCTTTTTATTTTCAGGAGGAACACCAATGGAAATCTGCCGTGTTGTTAAAACCAAGGACTATACCGTGATGAGCAATTATCATCTTCGTGACCGCCGCCTGTCAGCCAAGGAGATGGGACTGCTGTCCTTTGTGCTTTCGCTGCCGGACGACTGGGACTTTACGATCCGGGGACTGATCGGTCTGATGAGGGACGGAAAGGACAGCATCTACGGCGCCCTTCGTAATCTGGAGGCGTTTGGCTATGTCCGGCGCAGGCAGCGCCGCAATGCCAAGGGGCAGCTTTCCCGTGTGGAGTATTCCTTCTTCGAGCAGCCGCAGACTGCCCCGCAGCCGCCGGAAAAGCTCGAAATTCCGGCTTTTGTACCGCGTGCGGAAAATCCGGAAGCGGTGCCGGAGGAAGCGGCGCCGGAGGCCGATAATGCACCGCATACGGAAAACCCGGAAGCGGTGGACTCACCGCATACGGAAAATCCGCATGCGGGAAACCCGTCGCAAAGAAATACTAAATTAACTAATAATATTCTCTCTTATAGTAGTAATCTATCTATCCTGGTTTCTACCACTAACCCAGCCGGCATCACTGACGGACAGACGGATGATGTCATAACGGACAGGAAAGAAGAAAAGCCGGTCAGCTTCGCCCAGGCGGTTCGCTGGGTGAAGGAGCATTCCGACGATGTGGGACGGCAGCACTTTGAGCAGGGGACTGACGGCGACCGGGAGTATCTTGCATACCGCGGCACCGTTGAGGCTTTGGCCGGGCTGCTGATCTCCCGACAACCATGGGAGGTAAACGGCATTCCGGTGACGGCAGACGAGGTTTGGCAAAAGGCGCAGGAGGTAATCCGGACAGACGATACGCTGTATTTCCTGCTGCGGGATACCGCGGAGCGCTTTGCCAAAGCAATCGCGGAGATCGAAGTGAAAAGCCGGCAGGGCTATCTGCGGAGCTGCCTGTGGAACAACCTGCAGCTATGGGTACTGGAATATTATTCTGCGATCTGAATCGAAAGGAGCAAAAACAACATGAAAACAATAGCGATGCTGAACGCCAAGGGAGGAGTCGGCAAAACCACCTCCGCACTCTGTTTTGCGGATATTCTGGCAAGGGATTATGGCAAGCGGGTACTGGTTATAGATCTCGACGCCCAACGCAACACCGGCAGCCAGCTGGGAGCCGGCGGCTGCGAGATCGGGGTGGATACCCTGCTGCTGGATAAGGACGCAGATATTCGGGAGCTGATCCGGCACACACCGTTTGAGCGCATTGATGTGCTGCCCTGCACGACCCGGCTGGAGGAAGCCAACCTCAAGGTACTGCTGGACACCTCCTCGGTGCAGCAGTTCCGGCTCAAGCGGCATCTCCGCAGGGTCAGCGGCGATTATGACTACTGCATCTTGGACTGCCCCACGGCGATCAAGAATATCAGCACCATCAACGGACTTGCCTTTACCGACGATGTACTGGTGCCGCTGACCGCCGATGATTACTCGCTGCAGGGCCTGACCGACATTGTGGCGGTCATCAACGATGTCAAGGAGTATAACGACGAGATCGATCTGCGGGGCTGCTTCATCACCCAGTGGGAGAATAACAACTGCCACAAGGCGGTAGCCACCCAGCTTGCCGATGCACTCGGTAATCGGGCTTATAAGACCCACATCCGCAAGGCGGTAAAGGTCAAGGAGGCGACCTTCACGCCCGGCAGCCTGATCGATTTCGCCCGAAACTGCACGGCAGTACAGGACTACCGTGCGCTGGTCAAGGAATACCTGGAGGAGGACTAAACAATGGTTTCACTGAACGGATCCGGCATCAACGGAATTCTGAATACTGCCTCTGGCAGCAAAATGAAGATCACATCGGTGCCGATTGAGGACATCGTCCGCAACGAACAGAACGAATACAGCATTGAAGGGATCGACAGTCTGGCAGCATCGATCCATGATGTCGGACTGCGTCAGCCCATCGAGGTCAAGCGGCTGCCGGACGGGACTTACCAGCTCATCGGCGGCGAACGCCGGTTGACTGCGATGAAAAAGCTGCTGGAGGAAGGGGACACCCGCTGGCAGATGGTGCCCTGCGTGGTCAGCAACCCTCCGGAGCTTGATCTCCCCATCAGCGACGAGCTCAAGGAGCTTTATGCGCTGACAACGACGAACGCCGAGCAGCGCAGCAAAACAGACCACGACAAGATGCTGGACATCCAGGCCATGCGCAGGATTTACACAGCCCTTAAAGATGCCGGATATCCCTTGGCCGAGTATCAGCGGTCATGGCTGGCTGCAAACCTCAATATGTCTGAAAGCCAGGTACAGCGTCTGGAATACCTTGACGGACACCTGAATGATGGCTTTAAGCAGCTGATGGCTGCAGAGAAGCTGCCCAGCACGGTTGCAACAATGATATCCAAGCTGCCGGAGGAGGATCAGGCGGCGCTGCTGCAGCGGCAGAGGGAGGACCCCGCAGCGTTCAACACCGGCACGGTGATGACTTATCTGCGGGAAAAGAGCAAGGCGGCTGCAGAACAGGCTGCAACAGATGACACCGGCGCTGAACTGACCGTAGGAAAGGACTTTATTGCGGAGATCCGGCAGCAGGTGCGGGATATTGATTTCCTGCTGTCCAAGGGGGATCGTCGGATCCAAAAAGGGCGCAGCGCCAAGCTGCTGCGTCTTCAAAAGCAGGTCCGGGAAAAACTGGAGGACATGTTTGAGGTGATCGATCTGGGGGTGAAAAAATGAGACTGCTCATTGCAGAAAAACCCTCCGTAGCGCAGGAAATAGCTGCGGTAGTCGGCGCCGACAAAAGGCATAGCGGCTACCTGGAGGGCAACGGGTGGCTGGTCAGCTGGTGTTATGGCCACTTGGTCGAGCTGGCGGACCCGTCTGCCTACGACCCTGCCCTCTGCAAATGGGAATTGGATGCGCTGCCCATCCTGCCGGAGCAGTTTCGAACGGTTGTCGGCCAAAGTACAAAAAACCAGTTTGAACGGATAAAGGGACTGATGGCGCGGACCGATGTAACAGAGCTGGTGGAAGCGACCGATGCCGGGAGGGAGGGCGAGCTGATCTTCCGGCTGGTGTATGACAAGGCCGGCTGCAAAAAGCCCTTTTCCCGGCTCTGGTTGTCCTCCCTGGAGCAGTCAGCGATCCGGAGAGCGCTGGAGGCGAGGAAGCCCGGAAAGGACTATGATCTGCTGTATGAAGCGGCAAGATGCCGCCAACAGGCCGATTGGATGGTCGGAATGAACCTGACCCGTCTGTACTCCAAGGTCTATGACCGGCGACTGCCGGTGGGCAGGGTGCAGACACCAACGGTAGCACTGGTGGTACAGCGGGATCGGGAAATCGCAAACTTCCAGCCGGTCAAGTACTATGTTGTCACTGCCGACTTTGGAGGCTTTTCCGGGTCGGCTAAAGTTCCCACCGAACGACAGGCCGAGGAATTGATGGAGCGCTGCCGGGGCGCCGACGGGTATGTGACCCGCGTGGCCGAGAAAGCAGTCGTCAAGAAGCCTCCGGAGCTGATGGATCTGACCGCCCTGCAGCGGGAAGCCAACCGGCTGCGCGGATATACGGCACTGGAAACACTGGATACGCTGCAGCAGCTCTATGAAGCAGGGCTGGTTACCTACCCCCGCACGGACAGCCGGTATATCACCGAGGATATGCGACAGACGGCAGAGGAGCTGCTGAAGGAGCTGGCCGGGTCCGGGCTGCTGCCGGCAGGCCATCAGCATGATATCGGGAGGGTGGTCAACGATGCCAAGGTGACAGATCACCATGCGCTGCTGCCCACCGGGGAGGTGACGCCGGAGCGTATGGACAAGCTCAAGGGGCAGCAGCAAGACATTTTGAAGGTCGTTATTTCCTCCTTTGGACGAGCCACGGCGGAGAACTATGAATATACCGCAACAGAGGTGCTGCTGGATTTGGAGGGGGAAGCCTTCAAGGCACATGGGCAGATGATCCGGGAAAGCGGATGGCGTGACTTTGATACGGATTTACGGCGCCGGCTTGGGATACAGCAAGAGGAGAAAGATCAGGAAGACCTGCTGCCCCGGCTGCATGAGGGGGAGATCTATCCGGTGCAGGCGATGCACACGGCAGAAAAGCAGACGCAGCCGCCCAAGGCATACACCGAGGACACCCTACTGGCAGCGATGGAGCAAGCCGTCAAAAGGATCGATGATAGCGGAGAAATTCCCGATACCGCCGGGCTGGGTACGCCGGCAACCAGGGCCGGCATCATCGAGAGCGTGATCCGCTCCGGCTATCTCCGCCGCACCGGAAAGCAGATCCTGGCGAATGACATGGGGAAAACGCTGGTTGAGGTGGTGACCGAGGAGCTGCGGCAGCCGGACCTGACGGCAAGCTGGGAGCGAAGTCTGTCCGCCATCCAGGCCGGAACGCTGGCGCCGGAGACCTTCATGGGGGAGATCAAGGCATTCCTCCGCAGCCATGTAGAGGCTGTCAAGCTGTTCCATGACCCGGCCGAAGCAAGGGACACATTCCAACGCACCGAGAGGCGCCGGGTAGATATGGGGATCTGTCCCTGCTGCGGAAGGATCGTCCGGGATTACCCGAAATCCTACGCCTGCGAGGCGGTCAAGGATGGAGAGTGCGGATTTGTAATCTGGAAGAAGATCGCCGGGAAGGAGATTACCCCGCTGCAGGCACAGCAGCTTATTGCCATGGGAACGACGGATCTTATTAAGGGCTTTGTCAGTACCCGTACCGGAAAGAAGTTTGACGCCAAGCTGGTGTTAGACGATAACAAGGAAACAAGATTTGAGTTTGCGCAGCAAACCGCAAAAAGGAGGTAATGAAAATGACCATCGAAAAGAAAGAAACCGAACTGACCGAATTCTTGAAGTCCATTCCGGAGGACCCGATGCCGGAGGAGATGTGGGAGGACGCCCCCTGTGCCACAACTGTTTATGATGCCGATGGCAATATTTTGGAGGAAAGGGAGGTTATCGATGATGGATACCATTGAGAAACGGTCAAAAAACAAAACCAGGGAACAGCTTGCGGAGATGTTTATAAAATCCCTGGATGAGCAGAAGCTGCCCTGGTATGCTGTGTGGAACACCCACCCGCAGCAAAACGCGGTCAGTGCAAAGCCCTATCGCGGGATCAACGCTTTTCTGCTGTCGATGGTGGCAGCAGCCTTTGGCTATGAAGATCCCCGTTGGTGTACCTTTAACCAGGCCAAGAAAAAGGGCTGGAGTATCAAGAAGGGCGCCAAGGGTGTGCCGGTGGAGTTCTGGAGTGCAATCAATATCCGCACAAAGGAGGTCATGGATTTCCGTGAGGCGGCACAGAAAATCAGGGACGGAGAGGCAGAACAGGGAGATTTCCGGTATTATAATCGAAATTTCCATGTTTTCAACGCGGCCCAGATCGAGGGAATGCCGGAGCTGAAACGGGTGACGCCAACGGCGGATATCGGGCTGATCCGCCAAAACCGGGATACCCTTATCAAGAATATGGCGGTCGGGTTTGACGGTAACGGTACTGACTGCCATTACTCTCCTGCGCAGGACAAGATCGTTATGCCGCCGGAGAGCGACTTCCGGGATACTTACGGCTATATGTGCAGCTTTCTGCACGAAGCCGGCCATGCCACGGGAGCGCCCGGCCGGCTGGGGCGGGGCTTTGGCTCCACACGGGAGGAATATGCAATCGAGGAGCTGCGTGCGGAAATCGCATCGGCGATGACCTCCCAGCAGCTCGGTATTCCGCTGACCGAGGAGCAGATGCAGAGCAACATGGATCTGCATAAGGCATACATCCAGGGCTGGGCACAGGCGATCAAGGATGCGCCCAAGGTACTCTTTGACGCCATTAAGGACGCCGAGCAGATCAGCGATTACCTCATCGATAAGGGCGAATTCCGGCAGGTGATCGAGGCGGAGCAGGTCAAGGAAGCGCAGGAGCCGGGAGCCATGGAGGAAGCTTCCCGCGATCACGGAGAAGAAACCGTTAAGCAGATCACCGTGCTGGTGGTGGAGCCGGGGAAGGTGCCTTATACCAAGGAGATCGGCGATGACTGGCGGGCGTTTCAGGCGGAGGTCGGCGGGACATTTCAGATCATTTACCCCGGCTATGATCCGGTCGGACTTGTCTGCAATGACGACGGCAAGCTGCTGGGGCTGCCGTTGAACCGGGGCCTGCTGGATGATGACGGAGAGCTGTACGATGTTGTTGCCGGCACCTTTTTCCTGGTTGGCCTCGGCGGAGGCGGTACCACTGTGTCTCTGACGGACGACCAGATTCGCAAGTACGAGCAGCGCTTCCACGATCCGGAACAGTTTATCAGGGTTAATAATAAGCTGGTCAGCATCCCCAGCAGCAAAGACCCCGACCTCCACAAAACTGGTGAGCGGGTCTCCACTCCCAGAGGGTCTTTTGCCGTTACCTCTCTTACCCGTGAGCAAATGGAGGCAGCCGGCTACGGCTGCCATCACAGGTCGGAGGACGGTAAGTACCTTATCATGGGAGATGCCACCCGTGCCTTTGCTGTTGCTGCCGAGGCGCCAGAGCTGAAGAAAGAACTGCCCCGGCAGGAGATCTCCTTCTGCCGCATCAGCAATCACTACTATGCCAAGGTTCAGACCGAGAAAGGCGTCGAGCAGTGTGCAATGCAGTTCCGTCCCGGTCGGTACTTCTTCGAGACGGCAGCCGGCAAGGTGCATATGCTGACCCCCACGGAAGTTGAACGCTATATGAAATTTGTGGCGGAAGAAGTCAACCTTGAAGCTGTCCGTCAGCAGACGGAGCTGCTGCGTCAGAAAACAGCAGGGCAGATTGAGCAGCGCAACAAAACCATTTAACAAAAGCCGATGCAGGCAGGTGTTCAAGTTGAACACCTGCCGCATGAAGGAGGTTATTACTTTGAAAGAACGCAATGATGTGAGACACTGCGATGTGCCACTGCTGCATCCGACCACTTCGGCGGAGGATCTATATGCGTTCCCGCAGTCGCCGAATATCACATACAGCTCCGGCTTTATCGGATGCCTTAAAGGGGAATTTGAGGATAATAACCTCTTTACCCTTTGGAGCGATGCTGCCAGGCATCTGAAAACAGATGAGTTTGTCAGCGAGATGAACTCGGTGCTGGACACGCTCAAGGAAAAAACGCTCCTGAACCGAAAGAATATGCGAAGCTATTGCCGGTCTCATAGCAGCGCGATGATGAGCGGGAAAGAGGAGCAATACGGCTTCCGCGTGGATACCGACCAGTATTCCTATCTGTTCCGCCTGCGGGTCGGCGCCCATGATCGGGAAATCAAGACCAATCTGGGCACCATGCCGATCGAGGATTACCGCGAGCTGGTGGCGTCGCAGCGTGGATTTGACAGCTATGCCGATATGCGCCGCCAGGGGTATCGCCTGCCGAGTGAACGGAATGAAGATCTTTCCGATGTGTATTGTTACTGCTATCGGAAGGATATGCTGGATGCCCATATGCGGCAGGCAGAGCGCGGGATCAGTTTCCTGGATGAGCATTACGAGGAACGCTTCCGGCTGCCGGACGGCGGCAGGATGCGAGTGACCTATGCCAACGATGACCGGCAGGATTTCGTCTGTCGCTATGTTGACGATTACCACTTCGAGATGGGAACCGGCAGCGACACCTGCTGCCATATCAACCAGTTCGCGGAGAAAATGGCGCAGTGCGGCTGCCTTGTGGAGCCGTTGGATAAAATGCCGGAACAGAAGAAAGAGGAACAGATCGTGTTTTCCTGTGATGGCAAGAATTACTTTGCGGAGATCGAAATCTGGGGTCAGATGGAGCGCTGCCCGATCCGCTGCAGCAATGGCGTGAGAAGGTTTGACCGCCAAAACCAGCAGATTGAGAGGGAGATCGTCTACTGCTTTACGACATCCGATGGCGTGCTCCATCAGCTTTCACCTGAAAGCGCTGATCGCTATAAGGAGTTCGTGGAACGGACGGTAAGGTCGCAGGCTGCCGAGGAACGGACGGTAAGGTCGCAGACTGCCGAGGAACAGACAGAGCGGCTGCATGGAGCTGCGGCAGCCCTGAACTTCAGAGCGCTGTGATGGCGGCGGCAAGGGGCAAAAGCTCCCCTTGCCGCTTTCCTGACCTGATATCGGCGGATAAGGTGGCGAACTAACGATAGAGTTGCCAAGTCCAAAGGAATGTGACAGGGTTGGCGCGAAAGGACGACCAAACGGTCGGCGGTGTCCTCTTGATTTACTTCAGGGGCTTCAACTACATAAAAGTGCCCCCTGCTCCAAAGGAGAGGGGGTGATGCCCATGGTTACATGGAATGAGCTTTCTGCTTACTCCGGTGTGATTATCGATATCATTACACTCGTTGTAACCATTATGAAGAAGAAGTAACCGCCCTGCCCTCACAAAGCAAGCGGTTACTAAACTTCTTGTTCTTTGAGGACTACCGTCACCGGTCGCCCTTTCACCCTTATTGTAGTCCACCCCGTAAAAAAAGTCAACACCGTCCGTGTGATTTGACAGAAGCTCCTGCAGTCAACCTTGACCGCTTTTTCTACCGGTGCGTCAGCACCACATACTGCGGCGGGGTGATGTTCAAGGAACATTACCTCGCTTTTGCTGTTGTTCAAGTTGAACAACAGCCGAAGAAGAGAAAAAGGACGGCTTATAAAAACCGCGGTTTTCATAAGGCAAGCAATGAATTTGTGATCACAAATTCGCTTGCAAGGGGAGAACCCCTTGACCCCCGCACCGAAAAAGGCCGCGACGCAGCCGCCTTTTTTCGGTTCCTTTTGGGGACAAAAGGAACAATCGCTTGCGCTCAATAAAGCTGTTGTTCAAGTTGAACAGTAAAATAATGGGAGGTATTATCATGGCAAACGAAAAGAAAGAAACTGACTTTCACCTTCGTTTAACACCAAAAGAAAAAGTCCGGCTCCAGCGCCGGGCCAATGAGGCGAAAATGCCGTTGAGCCGGTATCTCCTGGAGATGGGCTTAACCGGGAAAATAGTAAACTATGATTATCTGCTGAAGTGCTTTCTGCAGATGCGGCGCATCGGTAATAACATCAACCAGGCAGTGCGGATTATGAACACCTTTCACTCTGACTGTGAAGGCGAGTTCGAATATGTGCTGCGGGAAATGAACAGGCTGCAGGATGTACTGGATCGATATATTGAACGGGAGCTGAAGGAGAATAAACATGGCGTATTTGAAGGTGCTGCCGGTGGTGACAAACACCCACCTGAACAATCTGATTAAATACATTACCCGGGTCGATAAAACGGATGGCAGGGTTTTTGTAAGTGCGGCGGGCTGCCGGGTCGAAACTGCAATAAAAGACTTTAAGAAAATACGGGAGATTTCCGGAAAACAAAGGGGGCTTGTCGCCCATCAGCTGGTCCGTTCCTTTCCGGCCGGAGAGGTGGATCCGGAGCAGGCGCAGCAGATGGCCGAGGAGCTTGCGGCAAGAATGCTGCCAGGGCATCAGTATATCGTTTGTACCCATGTTGACCGGGATCATATCCATACCCATATCGTCTTTAATTCCGTAAGCTATCTTACCGGGGAGAAATATCACAACAACAAAAAGTCGTTGCGGATCATGCGGGGGGAAAGCGACAATCTCTGCCGGAAGTACGGGCTTTCTGTAATAGCGCCAAGCGCCCGCAGCGGGCTGGACCGGCGAACACTGGAGGCAGCGCGGCAGGGCGGCAGCTGGAAGGTGCAGTTGGCCATTACGCTTGATGATCTCATTGACCGGGTAACATCCCTGCCGGAGCTGCAGGAGGAGCTGCAGAAGGCCGGCTTTAATATTGAACGGTGGACAGAACGAGATGCCACGGTCCGCAAGGAAGGGGAGGTAAAAGCAATCCGGCTTTCGACTCTTGCCAAGCAGTTTGGATGGCAGTACTCTATGTCAGCGCTGCAGCGGCGGCTGATGGGCGAAGAGATAGAGCTGCCGGAGCCATCCGAACCGGCAGCATCGGCCGAAGCAAGTGAATGGCGCCGATACCAGGCATGGGCCTTTGAGCAACGCCCGGCCTCATTGAAAATGAAGCGGCAAGCCAACCTGTTGGCACAGTCGGTCTGGTATAACAAGGACCCCGCACGGGCAGCAGCCAAGGCACTTACGCTGCTGGCGCTGCAGCACCGGGATAGGAAAATTGGGAAAGCCATCGGGGAGCTCATCGGCCGGGCAACGGTCCTTCGCCGGGAGGCACCGTTAAGCGAAGGCCAGATGTGCGGCAACATGGATTACCGGACGCTGACCGGGGCACCAGGTAAGAACATTTCTGTCCGGCTGCCGGCAGCGGAATTGATCAAGCTGCAAACGGCGGAGTTCTTCTTTGCCGCCCGGCTGCAAAAGAACGGGACGGCCGATGTGACATTTAAGGAACCGGATATTGAAAAAGCGTCTGTGCTGCTCGGCATCAGCATAAAGGAGTTGCTGGATCCGGCAGTTTCCAGAACCGCTTGGGGGACGCAGGCGGACATTATGGAGGAGCTGCGGGAGTTGACCAAAGAAAAGCGCTCCCGCATCTGGCGGATGCCGGTTTCACCGGCCGAGGTACGGCAGCTGCAACAGGCCGGAGTGACGGTGGCTTTTTGGCGGAAGAAAACGGCGGTTGGAATGTATGATGCCTGCTTTATGGAGGAGGACCTCCTGAAGGTCTGTACCGTCTGCGGAAAAGACTATGCGGCAGAACGGCAAAAGCGAATAGCACAGGATGCCAGAGCAGACTATGCCAGGCTGAAGGCCGACGCCGGCCGAAAGGGCGATAGGATTATTTATCGTGTGGTGGATGAGATGCTGTATCTGCAGCTCCGGCAGTCTAAACTGCCAATGGCTGCGTTCCCAAAGGACGCCGCTTACAATGTGGCTTTTATGGAAAGCAAGCTGAAACGATACGAACAAATCCTGCGGGAGGCTTCGATGCAGCAGGAGCAGCAGCGAAGGAGCGAACTTCATAACGGAGGCCGGGAAAACTAATACGAGCAGCAATTCCTATAACGAAAAAGGCGCCCCGGCAAAAGCAGAGGCGCCTGATTGCTATGGATTAAAAGTTATGGGACTCATTGTTGTTCCCCGTGCATACTCCGGTTACGGTACAATATGCGCGGAAACTACTTGTGGAAGTATTGCCATACTTATCGGATACGGTGTACGGCTGCACAATGGATGCCTTATCATTTGCGGAATTAGAATTGTGGGTGGTTATGTTACCTAATGCATACGCGCTGTAGGCTTCATACTGTTCAAAACAAGGGTTCAAATTTTGAGGTCGTGCAACAGCGCTTGTACCGGTCCATGTAAACGAGAAAGAAAGCTCAAGTGAACAGATAATTGTGCCACTGCGGAACCAGGTATGACAGATGTCAATCCTGGCAGCATTTCCGCCGGCCGTATTAAGAATAGGCGCAAAACTCTTTTCCTTATATACAGTTTCGACACAGGTAAAATCGCCTTCAGTTTCTACTATGGCAAGCGAGAGCAATTCGAAATTTGATGGTTTATCGAGCGAAGATAGGGTTGCTTGAATGAAGTCCGTTTCTTGATTGAAACATGGTGCAGCAGAAGCAGAATGACCCATAAAGCAGGAAGTAAGTACAATGAGCATAAAAAAAGAAATTATTTTTTTCATCTTCAGCACTCCTTTTCATTAAGTAGATGGATCGATAGACAGATTGTGGCTACACTTAAATCCCCCCTCCTTCAACTTCACCTTTACAGAAGAGGCTTCAAAGAACAAACCGGGAATGCAAAGCCAAAACAAGCAGAACTTCTGTGTTTAGAAGTTCCGCTTGCTTTGGCTTATAATTCTTTCCTCATTGCAGAAAGGAACACCGGGTGGCCGGAACGCATATCCACTACTACCTCCAAGGGATCATTGCCGAACTCCGACGGCTCATTTGTGCTGGGGTGAATTACCTGCAAAACAACCACCATCGTAAATGTCCCATCTTCATTTTCGCTGTATCCCACCAAGGATGCATCAACAATTGGAGTGAGCTCTATCCCGATATCATAAACATCGCAGAAACCGTGGTCTGCATCATAGTAGCCGGGAACTTTAGCTGCTTTTTCCTGTAACATTTCCGGAGTTACCCCGAAGTTCCATTCCGCAAATTGTTCCAATGCATCAGCCCTAATCCATTTTCTTGTGGCATCACTGTAAGGGGTCTCAACCCCGGTATTCACGCAATGGTAATGAAGCATTTGAATAAGGTCTGTAATGGTCAATGAAGAGGTCTTTCTAAAAACGGCACTATCCCTAAAGCTGACCCAGACATCAAAAGCCTCCTGGACCTGTTCATTGGGGATTTCCAGCACATTCAATTCATCGTAGCGGTAACGGGGCTGCTCCACCATGACGGAGGTATTGGCAAGCAGATCGGAGTATTTACGAATGACATTGATGACATGCTGGAACACGCCGGTTCTTACCGTGCCCGAGGCCGCAAAGGCCGTGGTGAAGGTGATGGCTGCAGCCAGCAGCACCACAGCGACGCGGGTAACACCCTTTTTCAGCCCGGATAGGACCGTCTCTTTGGCGTCCTCCAGGTTGATCTGCCGGAATGCCGCTGCAACCACATTCCCCTTTGGCGCGGGAATCGGGGCAGCTTCAGCCTCCTCCTGCTCCAGCAGCTGTGCCTGCTCCTTCATATAGGCTTTCAGCGCAATCTTTATAAGTAAATCGCCATATTCCTCTACCAATGCCTCTTGATCCAATGGGTACTTACTCATAATCAAAGCCTCCTCTCTCATCATAGGCTGCCAGTACTTTTTTCTTTGCACGGGAAATAATTAAGCGCACATTCCCCGTAGTCAGCCCGGTCAGTCCGGCAATTTCTTTTTGCGGTAAATCTAATGTATAGAAGTAGTTCAGGATATCGATTTCCCTCTGCGTCAGCTGCTTCAGACACATTTTCAGTAATTCTATTCGGTCTTCACGGATCAAGATATTATCAATACAACTGCCGTTATCAGAGAGGCAGGCTGCCCAGTCCTCCGCAGTTCCGAAAACCGTTTCCCGGTGCTGCTTGTACTTGTTGTAGATGGAAATGCTGGTTGTCTGCACGATGGTAATAAGGTATGGCAGCAGCTCGTCCGACGGGATTTCCCGTACCCGATCGAGATACCGGATGACCCGCAGCATTGCCTCGTGGACCGCTTCCTCGGCGCGGTCATTATCATGCAGAACCTTTTGCGCTTTTCGATACAGCGCCGGCCGGTACCGTGTGTATATATCAGCGACAAATTGCCGGTCATCATCGTTTTCAATGGCTGAAATAAATAGCGGCAGCATGGTGTCCTCTCTCCTTTAGTCTTTTCCTTGATAATATCATAAAAAGGCAACTTTCGACAAGAGACGGACCTCCCGTATTTAATATCCAAGGGAAGGACGCAGCCTCCGAAAGACCACACCCTTGCCCTTGGCAGGAATGGTGCTTTTGTGTTGCCATAGGCACAGCTTACCCATTTTCGGGGACAAATTTTAAGGTGAAGACAGAATAATTGCTGCTTTTTTCAGCTCTGGTCGTGCGCTCGGCCACCACAACTCCCGCCTCCGCATCCAGGGTGAAGAAGTTGAGCATCAACGAGTCCTCCGTCCAGTTTTCAAGATCGGAAGCGGAGAAAACCACCTTCCCTGCAGCGGTATCGTACACCTTCAGGACGAAATCCTGACAGAAAATAATGTACCTGCCGTCGTAGATATTACAGTCCACTACACCGGTGCCGACATCGACCTTTTGCGGCTCGGTCTCACCGGCAGCCATGGTATAAAGCTGTTCATCATCGGCCCATACCAAACGCTTTCCGTCAAAGGCGTAGTTCTTCGGCTGCGCAGATACCGTCACCAGCTTTTGCTCGGTACCGGTTCCCAGCTGGTAGCCGATGATGTCAAAGCCGTTATCGACCCGCCGGAGATAGGTGATATAGCCGTTATTGACGGGGAAATCAGAGAACGCCCCGGAAACGATATTGGTGGAGGCAAGCGTGGTGATCTCGCCGGTGGCGCAGTTATGGGATTTGAGCACAAGCGGCTTATCATCGGAGACGCCGTTTTCACCGTCGTATTCGGCCCATACCACATAGCGGCTATCGGATGACATGGCCTCGATGAACTGATAGCCGGTCGGAGGGGCATACACCGTTTCGGTGCTGCTGCCGGAAAGATCGGTTTTCAGTAAATGCATAGATCTTTTGCCGCTTTCATCCGGCACCAACCCAAGCCAATAGACCGTGTCACCCACAAGCCTTGCATCAAATGCATAGCCGGAAAGGTTGGTTTCCTGCTGCGAGATGAGCTGATAGACGAAGGCGTTGTTATGGGCGGGATCATACCCGGAGCCATCGCTTTCGATCACAAGCAGCCGGGAGTCATTGTGCGAAGGAATGACCAAAAACTGCTTCTGCGGCAGGGAGTATTCCGCTTCCTCCATGCGGTAGGTGGCCTGCACCTGCGGCGTGTTATGCGGGTCTGGCGAGGGATCATCTGGCGTGGGCGGGTTATTCTGGCAGGCGCCAAAGCAGCAGATGAAGATAAGTGCGAGGATCAAAGATAGTATTTTCTTCATATGTATCTCCTATAAAATGCAGGCTGTTCTTTTGCGATTACTCCGAACACCAAATAATATTTCCGCTGTTCCCATCATCCCAAATGGCGCTCAAAACGGTATTGACACTTTCGGTATAGGTGGTAGAGATGGGGGTATAGTAGTTTGGATCAACAATCCCGATCGTGTTGGATGTTGTATTCAAGGAGTTCGCAAGGATATAATGCCCCCCAAAATTATGTCCACTGTACTCATTGAGAAGCCTTGCCTCGACCCACAGAATGCAGGGAGAATTGGCATCAAATGTTGACATCAATTTCGTTTTGAGACTGTTTGCCTGATTGACATTAGAGGGCACGCGGGTAAGAGAATAATCATGTATTGACTGCCGATTATTGATAACTGTTTTCATAGAACTCATACCAGTTCCATTATAGTCTGTTCCCATACTATCGGCGAGAGTAATTTGTGGGCTGGTGTAGGATTTGTAATGGGTGTGATTTACAGAGGAATAGGGGCAGTTGCTGTCACTTTCATCTGCACAAAAGAAATATAAGTATCTTGTGGTGCTTTGAACATTAATGCCTAATGTTTTCAAAAGGATGTAGGAAGAGGCAGGGCCGCAGTAATAACCAACAATTTGCCGAACAGGGGTTACGCTAACACTGTATATTGCACGAGTACTATTTGCGTATAGCTCATATGCTTTATTTTCTTTCAGGATGGCGTTGTCATCAGCCGCCGCCGCGTAAGGAGGATCTGCTTTTGCACCGGTGCTCATAGCGCTTTCATCGGTGATGAAGCCACCAGCAAAAGCGGTTATGTTTAATGCGAAGATAACTGCAACAGCCAGAATAATACTAATCAGCTTTTTCATACTTTTCATCCTTTCACTTTTTCTTTCACTTTTTAACGAGTGTTGGTTGGCCGATTTGGTTTGATCGTTTAACAACTGCATTGGACTCACCCCCTTCACTTTATATAACCACTTGACGAAAAGAAATGTTACATATTCTTTAGAAAAAGTGTAACATTTTTGCTTCCCGGCTGGTTAAATAAAGTAGAGGATATATGATAGGAGGAGATACCGATGGGTTTATAATGATAGTGGGACATAAAACAAAGTGACAGAAAGGAAGAATAATATGAAGAAATTTTTTAGATCAGCTATCGCTATTATCCTTGCAATCTCGATGATGCCGCTTTGCTTTGCAATCGAACCCGAACCCCAGGGGGGTATCGAATGGGCAGCACTTCCGGACAACACTGTTGTATGTTATCTTTATGGTTTGCCCGTATATAAAAGCGATGTTGATGAAAATGGATTTATTAACTGTGAGGAAGTCCTAGACCGTCCCATGCCATTGAATTACTCATCTTACTACACAGAGGGAGCCATTCCTTCTACCTATCGAAATAACAACTATATCTTGGAGGGATCGGGACGATACTCGGTACACGGAACAAACCAGTATGAAATCTTTACTTACTTACGGTATAATAATGCTTTAAGCACGATAGAGTACTTGAGGGATAACCAACACCGTGCGAATGCCGTAAAAAATGCAATTGGATCGTTTCGTGATGCGCTAAATGATGTCTTTGGATCGCTTCCGGCAGAGGTAGTAGCACTATATGGTGTTGCTGTCTTGATAACATCCATTAACATTCAGATGAACAGCAGCGCCGCCGACAAAATCGCAGAGTACACCAACAGTGGGAAACATGTACTATTCATAACCATAAAAACCAACTATGGAACCTTCTACGCTGTTCATGAGTGGGATGGAATAAATTGCGTTAAAGCAAAATCTTTCATTAGCGGTTTGGAGTCACATGTGTTTGACGGGTTAGCTGCTGCACATATTACGAATGGAACTGTGACAAAAGTATGGTAATCAACCATTTGAAAGGGGCCTTTTGATGAAAAAGCTACTTCAGCAGTACGGAAAAATCATTCTCTTCATCGTGGTGATTATTCTGCTTGTTTTCGGATTTAAGGAAGCAAGAAGGACCTTTTTGGTCAGTGCCGGTAACCCGGAAAACAGCTGTCGTGGATACCGCACCATCAAACAGGTGGAGAAAAAGTGCGGGTTGGAAGGGCTCCTGAATCTCGATGGTGTCCAGGATTGGTATGATACTTATTATTTCCTTACTTATCCAAAAGGTGACCCCAAGAACCCGACTGCGCTGGAAGGTATTTACTGCATGGAGAAGAACGACAACGGTTTCGTTCGTTATTGGATCTATTTTCCGCAGCAAGGAGATACGCTGGAAAGTTATATGGAACGAAACAACATAAAGCCGACACCGGAACGGGAGGAAATTAAAATTACAGCCGTATCCGGTGAGACTATTACGGCCTATCGTTTTATAAAGCCGGATCAAGAGCCAACGGGAAGTATCTACCTGTTTTTTGAGCATGACGGACTTTATTACAGTATGCGCGTAAGAGATTCGATCGATGAAGTAAAGGAATACTGCGGCCTTTTATTATCATCCGCAAATAAATAGTAAGTAAGGCGCCTAAAGTGACCTCGGGCTTTATCGCAGGCCCAAGGGTTTTCATGCTACGATCAGCACAAGAATGCACCCTCCGATCAATCGACCGGAGGGTGCATTTGCGCCTATTACAGCTCCATTTCATCCTTTCACTTTTTAACGAGTGTTGGTTGGCCGATTTGGTTTGATTGTTTAACAACTGCATTGGGCTCATCCCCTTCACTTTATATAACCACTACATTTTTTACTGTTCAAGTTGAACAAGAAAATTATGCCATCAAAATAACCATCTATTTAGACGGCATTTCCCCCGGTAAAGGGCTAACATTTTTTTACTGTTCAACTTGAACAACAGATGAAGTTTGTGAATTTTCTGCGACAGTATTGACATAATCCCCGTTTGTGAGTACAATAATAGTACAGGGCAGAGATGCCTCAAAAAGCGGTGTACCCTACCATGAGTGGGAGCTAAAAAAGCGGTGTACCCTACCACGAGTGGGAGCTAAAAAAGCGGTGTACCCTACCATGAGTGGGAGCTAAAAAAGCAAAGGGACGGGCTTTTTCAAGCCCGCCCCTTTTTATATCATTTAAGGAGACGCAAAAATGAGTTTTTCTTTTTATTGTGTGGAGCCAAGTTATTGTGACTATTTGCGTGAATACGACCCGAAAGTCCCATATACAATGGACAAGAAGAGTACAAGGCCGTTTATTGGAATAGTATTGAACATCAATGGGTTTGATTATTTCGCTCCACTAACCTCGCCGAAGCCAAAGCACTTAAAAATGAAAAACCAAATTGATTTTCTCAAAATAAACAATGGTATTTGGGGAGCTATCAATTTTAATAATATGATTCCTGTTCCACAGTGCTGCCTATCGAGAATATCTATGGAGATTCTACCGACAGATACACAGGATGAGATCGCATATAAAAATCTCTTAATGAACCAACTATCTTGGTGCAACATGAAACAACATACAGATGCTATTTTAGAAAAAGCGTTAAGACTCTATACTGTCATTACCACAGGCAGAGCGCGCAAGGAACTTGTCGAAAGATGCTGCGACTTTCATAAAGCCGAACTTCAATATTGGAAATTCGGTATTGCATATGGTGAACCTATCTCTGAAGCACATCAGGAGGTTATTGAAATTGTCCACAGAGCTACCCCGGACCCCACCGAAGGGCGCCGCCGGTGACACCCGGTGTTCAAGTTGAACAAGAAAAGACTGGTATAAATAATAAGCGCCTTCCGGTAGTGGCATCGCATCCGGAAGGCTTCTCTCTTTCCATTATTCAACTTAAACAAGAAAATACCATTGACAACCAATAAATTGTGAGCTACAATAATAGCATAAAAGAAAATACACCCTGCGGGGTGGGGAAAGCCTGCCAGCCTTCCGCCACCCATCTTTGTGATCGAGATAGGATCACGCAGACTTTATACACGAGAGTGCCGTATCTTCGTGCCTATCATAGCACGATGGAATACCAAAAGTCAAGCGTATCGTTTCCACAGAGAACGGGGGCTTGGCTTTTCTTTTTGCTCCATGTGTCAGAACCTTGAAAAAACCATGACCGCGGGCCATGTACCGGATAGCCCGCTGCAACCGGAACCCATTTGCACATGATGGCTCCGGAAGCCCGTTAGTAGAGCACAGAACGCTGACGGTGGTATTTTGGCATAGTCGAAGCAGAAAAAGATACCTTTGTTGCCACAAGGAGTTTGCCATGACCCTATCAGCAATAGGAGAGCAGGCCGGCAGCAGAAACGGGGATGAAAGACAGATCAGGGAAAAGGCGTGTGTTGCGCCGGCGTCCGGATCCTCTGGCCAAACTATTCTGCACCCTGCGACACTAAAAAATATTTTTTTACCGCTTTTACGACTTCTTTAGTTATGCACCATTAGCGGGAGATCACAAATTTCTTTGCGATTTCCCGCTATGGTACATATGGCGGAGATGGAGGGATTTGAACCCTCGCGGCACTTTCGCACCCTACTCCCTTAGCAGGGGAGCCCCTTCACCACTTGGGTACATCTCCAAGGGCTACGAATTACTGTCGGAGGTGTTGGCGGAGAGGATGGGATTCGAACCCATGGCTCTGATGAGTCACCGGTTTTCAAGACCGGCTCCTTAAACCGCTCGGACACCTCTCCACGGCTTTATATCGTACTCCAGTATATTATCATATCGGGAGGGGGTTCGTCAAGCGGAAATTGGATTATTTTTGCGCGGCGGGGGTAAGGGCGGCGCCGGGGTAGTAGTGCAGCAGAATCTCCTGATAGTTTTTGCCGTGCTGTGCCAGGTACTGTGCCCCGGCCTGAGAGAGCCCCACCCCGTGTCCGTAGCCCAGCACATCAAAGGTGAAAAGCTCGTTTTTGTATTCCACGGTGAAGGCGGCGCTGCGCAGCCCTAGCAGGGTGCGCAGCTGCTGGCCGGTCAGCACGCGGTCGCCGGCCTGCACCGCCGTGACATACCCGGCTTCGCTGCGGGTGAGGACCTTGAGCCATTCTTCCGGCTTTTGTCCGGTGAGGATGGACTGGGCGGTCAGCTTTTTGCGCAGTTCGGCGGCGGTGATGGTGACAGTGCTGCGGTACCCGGCGGCTTCTTTATCCCAGTGGCTATCGGCGGGGGTGAGGTAGGGAAGGGGACCCTCCCACACATTTCCGGCGTCTTCGGTGGTTTTTCCGGCGCTGATGGCAAAATACGCCGCCACGATGGGTTGGCCTTCGTAGGTGATGAGGTACCGCATGGCTTTTTCGGCGGCCTTGGTGATTTTTTCACGGTAGGCTTTGTAGTGATCGCCCCACATGGCTTTCATGGTGTCATCGGTGACATAGCCCAGCCGCTTGGCGGGATCGGCTGAAAAATCGGCGCCGTTCAGCTCCTCCGGGGGATCGGCCCGGCGGAGTGCCGCCAGGTAGTGGGCATTGGTGTAGGCGGCCATGCCCTGCGCGATGAGGGCATCTTCTTCGTAGGAGGCGGGCATTTCCGCCGCGATGGCCCCGGCTACATAGTCTGCCGCGGGGATTTCCGCCACCTGGCCGGTGGTTTCATCCAGGATGCGGAAGGAGGGGAGAACGGAGAAGGTATCGGCCGGTGGCTCCTCTGGTTCTTCCCGGTTGGTGCCGGGGAGGATATTGCTTTGCTGCGGTGTTGGATCGGATGTGGTTCCGCCGGGCAGACCGGTGCCCAGCGGGGTGCCGCTCCAGGCCAGTACCAGCAGCGGCAGCGCCAGCATAGCGGCGGCAGCGCCGCCCAGCAGTCCCCAATCGGCTTTCATAGGCTTTTCCTCCATGGCTGGAATGTGCGGGGCAGAATCCCTGGCAGGCCGCGCCCCGCGAAGCGGTGCCTCCACAGGGGGTACCGCTTCCTCCGCCCCATAGGGGCGGGCCGCCCGTGCGGGGGCGCGGCGCCGGGATGCTGCACCGGCTGGGGAATGTTTGTCCCCACTACCGGCATGATATGCTGCGAGGGTGTAAAAAATGCAGCGGGGTGATCGCTCACTCCGCCGCGAGGGGAAATCCCTTATTCGGTTTTCGCTGTAAACTCAATCTGCAAAATCGCCGAGAGCATCGCCGCCTCGTCCTCATTCAGCACCGTGGCGCATGCTCCGCTGTAATCCACCACCCGGCGCTCCTCCGGGAAGAAGCCGTACAGCGTCTTATCCAGCATAAAATAGTGGGCGCAGCTTGTGGGCAGTTCGCAGCCCTCCCAGCGCTCGCCGCTGTCATAAAACATAGCGATTGCCTGCTCGTAGTCGTTCCCGAAAAGCTGTGAGGAAACGGCAGCCATTGCGTCATAATCCATCATATCCGGAATGGGCTGTTCTCCTACCGAGACGATCTTACTCTTGAACTCCTCGAACAGACCGCGATCCGAGTCAATCTCATCGGTGGCGTACTCCTTTTTCACGCTGCCGTCGCCGCCTGCCGTACTGGGGTTCGGCGGGGGAGCCATCATCAGCCCGCCGGGCGCCGCGCCGTTCCACTGGTCTTGGTTCTCCGCCTCATTCGGCGCCAATGCCGCGTCATAGCTCGACTCGTCCTGCGAGGCCTTGTTTTGCAAGGAGCTGTTCTGCAACAGGAATGCAGTACCTGCCGCCAGCACCAGCACAGCGGCAATGCTGCCCCAGCGCCGCCACTGCAGCCATATCACGCTCCCTTTTTTCTTTGGAGCGTCAGCCTGTTGATCTGCGGCGTCCATTCGCTCAAACAGCGCCGCAGCGGAAAGGGAAGCGGGCAGTGCCGGATCGCCCGCATTTTTCAGCTTTTCCCGAAGAAAGTCGCGGTCAGCTTCCGCCTCGTCGTTCCACTCGGTATTCCGTTCTGTTTTACGCTCGTCCTTCACCTTGCCGCCTCCTTTCCATCGGTATCCTGTAATTGCAGCCGCAGCTTTTTCAGCGAACGGGAGAGCTTGCTGCTCACCGTACCCTGCGGCATCTCCAGCATGCTCGCAATCTCCCGCGTGGTATAGCCCTCCAGCACCGAGAGCAGCACGATCTGCCGCTCCTCCGGGGAGAGTGTGCCCAGCGCTTCGCTAAGCTCTACCCGGCGGGTGGCAGTTTCCGGCATCGCTTCCTCGGCGGTTTCATAGTAGCTGTCCAGGTCTATCTCGTTTTTGCGGGCCACGATCCTGCCGATCTGCCGCTTGCACCTGGCCGAGAGGATACGGAACATCCAGCTGCGGAACGCCTCCGGCTCCCGCAGGTTTTTTATGCCCTTCCACGCTTCGGCAAAGGTATCCGCCACGGCGTCCTCGGCATCCTGCTGGCTGCCCAGGGTATACAGCGCCATGCGGTACAGGTCGCCGGCCAGGCTTTCGTACAGCTCACCAAAGGCAGCCCGGCTGCCTGCCTGCGCCTGGGTCACCAGCTGGGTGATGGTCATAACGCACCTTCCTTTTGTGATGCCGCCCCAACCGGCTTTCACCATAATAGTGTCGCCCACGGCGGATTTTGTTGCATCACATGTTAAAATTTTTGCAGGGTCCCGCTATGCGCCCCGCGCGG